>Ga0070665_100002729_pt1 | contig 19139 bp, 15 predicted proteins | sample KBSS13metaG_FD_65862 | JGI IMG/M metagenome (GOLD analysis project Ga0070665, IMG submission 65862) | Switchgrass rhizosphere microbial communities from Kellogg Biological Station, Michigan, USA - KBS S1-3 metaG | ecosystem: Host-associated > Plants > Roots > Rhizosphere > Soil ...
GGCGTCTTTCGCTGGAAATCGGGCCGGCTCCAACTCCTCACGGCCGAGCTGAAAGGCCCGAACGGGATCGTGTTCTCGCCGGACGAGCGCTTCCTTTACGTCAGCAACTGGGATCCGCAGGCGAAGACTGTAACCCGTTATCCCGTGCGCCCGGACGGGACGTTGGGGCGCGGCGAGATCTTTATCGATCTTACGCACCAGATTCCGGGCGAGGAAGCGCTCGATGGGATGAAGGCCGATATTCAAGGCCATTTGTACATATCAGCGCCCGGCGGCGTATGGATCTTCGCTGCCGACGGCAAGCACCTTGGCACGATCACGGCGCCCAAGGCCGTCCACAATTTCGCTTGGGGTGGGGATGATGGCCGCACGCTGTACCTCTGCGCACTGGGCGCGCTGTATCGCATCGATCTACTCGTCCCCGGAGTACGACCATGAGCCCGCGCCACAAACCCAAGGTGCAATCGGCGCGGCCGGAATCTGCAGTCTCCCGATCGGCATTTGCCGGGACCGCAGCGTTGGGCGATGAGTGGCTCGTCACCAACGGGCTGGGCGGGTTTGCCTGCGCGACTGTTTCGCAAGCTAACACCCGGCGCTATCACGGCCTCCTCCTCGCAGCCCTACGTCCGCCCGTTGAGCGGGTGCTCATGGTCGCGAAGGCTGATGTGACGGCGTGCTATCGCGGCGAGCGCTTCGAACTCGCAACCAACGAGTATGACGACGGTACCCTGGCACCGCGAGGGTTCGAACATCTGAGTGCCTTCCGCCTCGAGGACGGGCTTCCCGTGTGGACTTACACGTTGGCGGATGCCGTCCTCGAGCAGCGCGTGTGGATGGCGAAGGCCAGGAATACCACCTACGTCAGCTTCCTGCTCCGCCATGCGACGCGAGCGATGGAGCTGTCGGTCCTGCCGTTGTGCACGTATCGCGATTATCACTCCCACACGCAGGGCGGATGGTCGCTGGAAGTGCAGGCTGAGAAGCGCGGCTGTCGAATCCGGGCCTTCGCTGGCGCGCGGCCCTACCGTCTTCTCATAGATCGTGGAGAATTCATCGAGCGCGCTGACTGGCACTGGCGATTCCATCATCGTATGGAGGCCGAGCGCGGGCTCGAGGCACGCGAAGATCTCTTCCGGCCAGGTGTTTTCACACTGCAACTCGAGCCCGGTGAGGCCGCGACACTCATTGCAACCGCCGAAGACGACTCTCCGGAACTGCCCGCACTATCACTCGATGGCGAAGTGCGACGCCGGCGCGAGTTGGTCCGCGATCTACCGGGCGAAACTCCTGAATGGATTCGACGCCTGACGCTCGCCGCCGATCAGTTCATCGTCAGCCGCCAGGCGGCAGACAACGGTCCGGAAGGAAAGACCGTGATCGCCGGCTATCCCTGGTTCAGCGATTGGGGGCGGGACACCATGATAGCCCTTCCCGGCCTGACGCTTGCGACGGGACGCACCACGGAGGCGGCCTCGATCCTGCGCACCTTTGCCGGCCATGTCAGCCAGGGAATGCTACCCAACCGGTTTCCAGACAATGGCGAGACGCCGGAATACAACACCGCGGATGCGACGCTGTGGTACTTCCACGCAATTCAGGCGTATCTGCAGAACAGTGCGGATGAGTCGCTGCTGCAGGAGCTCTATCCCGTACTCAAGGAGATAATCCATTGGCATCGGCGTGGAACAAGGTACTCCATCCACGTTGACCCGAGCGATGGGCTCCTCCACGTAGGTGAGGCCGACACACAACTCACTTGGATGGACGCAAAGGTCGGGGACTGGGTCATCACCCCGCGGGTCGGGAAGCCCGTCGAGATCAATGCCCTTTGGCACTACGCACTCGTGCAAATGACGCACTGGGCGCAGTGGCTGAGCGACCCCGAGTCGGCGACCTACGCAGCAATGGCCCAGGAGGTCGCCCAATCATTCGAGCACTCTTTCTGGTTCGAAAAAGGCGCCTACCTGTACGACGTGATCGACTCCCCGGAGGGTACCCCGAACGAGTCGGGTCGTCGGGTGGACGCGAGCCTCCGACCCAACCAGATTTTTGCCATCTCCCTGGGAACCGACCTTGTGGGCAAAGAGCGTGCACGCTCCGTAATTGACGCGTGCTCGCGGGAGCTCTTGACGCCTGTCGGATTGAGAAGCCTGTCGCCGCGCGACCCTCGCTACGCGGGTGCGTATTCCGGCGGGCCTCGCGACCGGGATGCCGTGTATCACCAGGGAACAGTCTGGAGCTGGCTGTTAGGGCCTTTCGCGCTGGCTCACCACCGGGTGTACGGCGACGTCCCTCACGCGTTGGCGCTGTTGAACGGCCTCGCGGCTCACATTGAAGAGGGTTGCCTCGGAAGCGTCAGCGAAATCTTTGATGGAGCCGCGCCACATCGGCCTCGCGGGTGCTTCGCACAGGCCTGGAGCGTGTCGGAAACGCTTCGTGCATGGCATGTCTTGGCGCGTACCGGAATCCCTGCCCTTGCGCATCTGCCCCGACTGGTTGGAGGTTGACATGATGAAGACGACCGCAGAACACACGAGACTCCAGGCCTCCTTCCCGGAGGGCGAAGGGTGGAAGAAGTGGGGTCCTTATCTGTCCGAGCGCCAATGGGGCACGGTCCGGGAAGACTACAGCGAGCACGGTACCGCCTGGGACTACTTTCCGCACGATCACGCACGCAGTCGTGCCTACCGATGGGGCGAAGATGGGATCGCCGGATTCTCCGATTGTCAGCAGCGCCTGTGCATCGCCTTGGCTCTGTGGAACACACGCGATCCCATACTGAAGGAGCGGCTTTTCGGGCTCACCAATGGAGAAGGCAATCACGGCGAGGACGTCAAGGAGCTCTATTACTATCTCGACGCCACACCGACTCATTCCTATCTGCGGATGCTCTACAAGTATCCGCAGGGAGAATACCCCTACGCGCGTCTCGTGGAGGAAAACCGCCAGCGTGGCATCGGGCGGCACGAGCTCGAGCTGATTGATACAGGGTTATTCGACGAGAACCGCTACTTCGACGTGTTCGTCGAGTACGCGCAGGCCGGGCCAGACGACATTCTCATGCATGTGACCGCGGAGAACCGTGGCCCGGATCCCGCACCATTGCACATTCTCCCGCAGATCTGGTTCAGGAACACGTGGAGTTGGAAGACGGGTGCCCGCAAACCCTTGCTGCGGGTCGGCGAGCCAGGAGTCTTGCGCGCCGAACACCCGGGACTGGGCACCTATCACCTCTATTTCGATACACCCGGCGTGCCGCTCTTCTGCGAGAACGAAAGCAATCCGGCGCGGCTCTGGAACGATACTTCCCGCTCCGGTTATTGGAAGGACGCGTTTCACGAGCGCGTCGTTCAAGGCCGGCCCGAGGCTACCGACCCAAGCCAGCAGGGTACCAAGGCGGCTGTCTGGTACGAATCCGAGGTACCAGCGGGAGGACGTCTTCAGGTTCATCTGCGGCTGACAAAGGCGGCCACCGAGGCGCCGTTCCGCGATTTCGCAACGATCCTACAGGCCCGGCGCAAGGAGGCAGACGACTTCTACGAGGCTCTACAGAACGGCATCCACAGCGCCGATGCGCGCGCCGTCCAGCGGCAAGCGTTCGCCGGCATGATCTGGAGCAAACAGTACTTTTACTTCGACGTCCCGAAGTGGCTGAAAGGCGACCCGACCCAACCGCCTCCTCCGGCGCGACGCCGCCACGGACGCAACAGCGAGTGGGAGCATCTCAACAACGCCGACATCATTTCGATGCCGGACAAATGGGAGTACCCCTGGTACGCCGCCTGGGACCTGGCCTTTCACTGCATTCCTTTTGCGCACATCGACCCGGAATTCGCGAAGGAGCAGCTCGTCCTCCTGACACGCGAATGGTACATGCACCCCAACGGGCAGATGCCCGCGTACGAATGGGCCTTTGGGGATGTGAACCCGCCCGTGCACGCCTGGGCGAGCTGGCGCGTGTTCCAGATCGACCGCAAGCAACGCGGCGGCGACGGCGATCTGCAATTCCTCGAGCGCGTGTTCCACAAGCTGATGCTCAACTTCACCTGGTGGGTCAACCGCAAGGATGCGGAAGGCCGCAATGTCTTCCAGGGTGGCTTCCTCGGCCTCGACAACATTGGCGTGTTCGACCGCAGCAGCCCGCTCCCGACCGGAGGTCACATCGATCAGGCCGATGGAACGAGCTGGATGGCGATGTATGCGCTCAACCTCATGCGTATCGCCCTCGAGCTCGCCCAGCACAATCCCGTCTACGAAGACGTCGCTACGAAGTTCTTCGAGCACTTTCTACACATCGCGCAGGCGATGACCCACATCGGCGGAAACGGCGCAGGTGTCGGGCTCTGGAATGATGAAGACAAGTTCTTCTATGACGTCCTGCACCTGCCGGACGGCAACACGAAGGCGCTCAAGGTCCGCTCGATGGTGGGCTTGATCCCCCTGTTTGCCGTCGAAACCCTCGACCCCGAGCTCCTGGAACGCTTGCCGAATTTCAAGCGGCGGCTCGAATGGTTCCTCAAGTACCGTCCGGATCTCGCCGCCCTGGTCTCGCATTGGAGCGAGCCGGGACGCGGACATCGACGGTTGCTGTCGCTCTTGCGCGGTCACCGCATGAAGCGCCTGCTGCGTCGGATGCTCGACGAGACCGAATTTCTGTCGGCCTACGGCGTGCGGGCCCTGTCGCGCTCGCATGCCGACTCTCCTTACGTTTATCAACACGGCGGCATGGATCTCGTCGTGCGCTATCAACCGGCGGAATCGGACAGTGGGCTGTTCGGGGGCAACTCCAACTGGCGCGGACCCATCTGGTTCCCGGTGAATTACCTGATCATCGAGTCGTTACAGAAATTCCATCACTACTACGGCGACGATTTCCGCATCGAATGCCCCACCGGCTCGGGACGATTCGTCAGTCTCAACGAAGTTGCCAATGAGCTTGCGACGCGACTGACGAAGATCTTCCTCGTGAACGAGGACGGCCGCCGACCGGTTTTCGACCATCATCCCCGTCTGCAGACCGACCCCGGATTCCGTGATCACGTGCTCTTCTATGAGTATTTCCACGGAGATACCGGCCGCGGTGTCGGCGCGTGCCACCAGACGGGGTGGACCGGTCTCATCGCGAAGCTCCTCTTCCCCAGGTACTCGCACGCCGCGGTCGAGCCGATCGCCTCCAGGGAAGACCGTATCGGCACCGCATCCAGAACAGCACTTGAAACTGCTGCGCCGACTCGCCGACGAGCCGCTGCTTCCCAATCGCCATCCAACACCTGAAGAGGAATTCCATGGAAACTTCCACCTGCTACGCGCACCTGCCTCGCCCCGTGATGCCACGCGTACCCCCGCAAAAGCTGCTCCTGGGACAGAAAGCGCTGGTCACCGGCGCAAGTTCCGGCATCGGTCGGGCCATCGCCCTGGCGCTCGGAGAAGCTGGAGCCGACGTCGTGGTGAACTACGTTTCGGGCGAGGACAAGGCCCAGGCTCTCGTCGACGAGATCCGCATCAGAGGATCTCGCGCCCTGGCGGTGCGTGCCGACGTATCCGACGAGGAGCAGGTGCGCGAGATGTTCCACCTGATGATCGATGAGTTTGGAACGATCGATGTACTCGTCAACAACGCGGGGTTGCAGCAGGACGCTCCTTTCCACGAGTTGACACTCGCGCAGTGGAATAAAGTGCTCGCCGTCAATCTGACCGGGCAGTTCCTGTGTTCGCGTGAAGCCGTACGGGAGTTCAGGCGGCGCGGAGTCAGACCGGACGTCTCCTGCTCGGCGGGCAAGATCCTGTGCATCAGCTCCGTCCACGAGGTCATCCCCTGGGCGGGACACGTGAACTACGCAGCCTCCAAGGGCGGCGTCATGCTCATGATGAAGAGTCTCGCGCAGGAAGTCGCGCCCTACCGGATCAGAGTGAATTCAATCTGTCCTGGCGCTATCCGGACGCCGATCAACATGCAGGCGTGGGACACGCCTGCCCACTACAACGACCTCATGAAGCTGATTCCGTACAAACGGATCGGCGAGCCCGAAGAAATCGGCCGCGCCACGGTCTGGCTCGCCTCGGATTACGCCGACTATGTGCATGGTGTCAGCCTCTTCGTCGATGGAGGGATGACGCTGTACCCCGGCTTCGAGACGGGAGGCTGAGACCGTCATGTCGTCGTTACAGTCAGCGCTGCGCGAGCATTGGCCCGAATATCTGATTGAAGCCTGGGCGCTTGGGTGTTTCATGATCTCGGCCGGCGTGTGCGCCACGGCTCTCGGATCGCCGCTATCGCCGCTCTATTCCCTCATCCCGAGTGCCACCGCGCGCACGGTACTCGCGGGACTCGCCATGGGCGTCACGGCCATCCTGTTGATTCATTCGCCCTGGGGGAAACGCTCGGGCGCCCACATGAACCCGGCTGTCACCCTGACATTTCTCCGCCTTGGCAAAGTCGCTCCCTGGGACGCCCTGTTCTTTGTGATCGCGCAGGTAGCGGGTGGGACGCTCGGGGTACTGCTCGTGGCAGCGCTCCTGGGCAGCCTGTTCACCAGCCCGCCTGTCACCTATGCCATTACGGTACCCGGCACGCAGGGCGTTGCGGTCGCCTTCGTGGCCGAAGCGGTGATCTCGTTCGGACTCATGGCGACGGTCCTGGCGCTTTCCTCATCCCCTCGCCTGACACGTTTCACCGGAATCGCTGCCGGGTGCCTGGTCGCTCTCTACATCAGCGTGGAGTCACCGCTTTCCGGCATGAGTATGAACCCCGCGCGCACGTTCGCTTCCGCCGCTCCCGGCATGATCTGGGATCATTTCTGGATCTACCTCCTGGCTCCGCCGCTGGGCATGTTGGGCGCGGCTCAACTCCATCTCACTCTGCGCGGTGCCCGCTTTGCAGGGTGCGCAAAGCTACTCCACCCCCAGAGTGTTCGCTGCATTCATTGTGGCCAGCGCCCTCCCGCCGCACGTGACACTTCTCACCCATCCATCGATCTGCGGAGCATTCAAACATGAGCCCCGTCCATTGTGATGCCATCGTCATCGGCTCAGGCGCCGGTGGCAGTGCGACAGCCTACAGGCTGGTGCTTGCAGGCCTGCGAGTCGTGCTGTTGGAGAAGGGAGCCCAGTTACCCAAGGATGGAAGCACCCTCAACGTCGCCCAAGTGGTACACAAACGGAGGTTTCTGAGCAGGGAGCCTTGGCTCGACGGGCGCGGACGCCGCATTACACCCGAGGAGCACTTCAACGTCGGCGGCAAGACCAAATGGTATGGAGCCGCTCTCCTGCGTTTCGCGGAAGCCGAATTTCTTCCCGACCCGGAGTACGGTTGCCTCGGTTGGCCTATCACCGCCGAGGATCTCAGTCCCTACTACGAGGAAGCCGAGCGTCTTCTGGGGGTGCGATCGTTTTTGTCAGAGAACGACCTGCGCCACATTCTCGCCGGTCTCTGCAACGTCGACTCCGGTTGGTATGCACAGGCGATGCCCATGGGACTGGCAGCCGAAATCGCCGCCGATCCGGTCGAGGCCGCCCATTTCGATGGTTTCGCCTCTGCCAAAGACCTCAAGGGCGAGGCAGACCGCTCGCTGCTCGCTGCTGTGCGTTTGCGCGAGAACTTTCAATTGATCATCAATGCGGAGGTCAAGCAACTCATCGGCGCGCCACAATCGCCTGCCATGGTCACTGGTGTGCGGTTAGCCGATGGCCGCGAGCTATACGCCCCTCGGATCTTTCTGGCGGCCGGCGCCCTTCATTCCCCGCGGCTGCTTGCGAACTATCTGGCCAACTGCGGACTGGCCAGGACACTGCCCATCGCCGCGCACGTGGGTCGCTACCTCAAACTCCATCTTCTGACCGCAATGGTCGCGTTCTCGCCGGGGAAAAAGCGCGACCTCATCCGTAAGACGACCCTTTTGACGCATCCGCATCACCCTCACTCGAGTGTGCAACCGCTCGGCTTCGACGGCGAGCTGATTGCAACACTGCTTCCAAAGGTGCTGCCCCAGGGGGTACGGAGAATGCTCGGGACACGAGCTTACGGGTTCTTCCTCCAGACGGAGGATGGCTCGGACGCGCGCAATCGAGTCATCCAGGACACAGACGAAACCAGGCCACCGGTGCTCGATTACGACGATGTCCGCATTCCGGTCGCCTCGAGAGAGCACCGCTCCTTCGCGCGCGCATTCCAACGGGGACTGGCGCGCGCCGGTATGGTGAGCTTCACCCGACGAATCGGGCTCAGCGGGACGGCTCATGTCTGCGGGTCACTGGTTTGCGGACACTCCTCGGCGGATTCTGTCGTCGACTCGCAGGGGCGCGTGCACGGCATGCAGGGTCTCTACGTGGTGGATGGCAGCGTGTTACCGCGTTCGAGCCGTGTTAATCCCTCTCTGACGATCTACGCCTGGGGACTCAGGGTAGGCGACCTGGTGGCCCGGGAGTTTCAGCGCCAGACAACACTCTCGACACGGGAGCCTAGTCATGTCGCGTAAGCACTGCCTCGCCCTGGTGCTCGTCACCGCTCTGGGTGCGCTGGCCAATGCCCAAGCGGCGCTCAGCCGAGAGGAAGCCATCACCAATCCGATCACCGCGGTGGACTCGGTCGCGGTTACCGTAAGTGACGCGGATGAGGCAGCGAAGTTTTACTCGAACGTACTGACGTTCGAGAAGGTAGCCGATCGGGAAGTCGACGGCGCGGAGTATGAGCACCTTTTCGGAGTGTTCGGCGCTCGGGTTCGCGCCGTGCGGATGCGGCTCGGCGAAGAGTACCTGGAATTGCTGCAATTCCTGGCACCTCGCGGGCGGCCTGTGCCTGGCGACTCCCGCAGCAACGATCGTTGGTTCCAACACGTTGCCATTGTCGTGAGTGACATGGACGTGGCGTACGCCAAATTACGGGCATTCCACGTCGCGCACGCGTCGAGCGGCCCGCAGCGGCTTCCCGACTGGAACCCGAACGCTGCTGGCATCCGGGCGTTCTACTTTCGCGACCCGGACGAGCACAATCTCGAAGTGCTGGAGTTTCCAGCCGGCAAGGGCGCGGCCAGGTGGCACGTCCACGACGGCCGGACGTTTCTCGGGATCGATCACACGGCTATTGTGATTACCGACACGGCAGCCAGTCTCGCCTACTATCGAGATACACTCGGCTTGCGAGTGGTCGGTACCAGCGAAAACTATGGGACCGAGCAGGAGCACCTCAACAACGTCTTCGGCGCGCATTTGCGGATCACATCGCTGCGCGCGTCCGAAGGGCCGGGCGTCGAGTTTCTCGAATACCTGTCGCCGCGGAGTGGTCGATCCGTACCATCGGACACCCAAGCGAACGACTTGTGGTCCTGGCAGATCATCATGCGGGCTGCGCATTCGCAGCAAGTCGAGAGCTCGCTGCGTCATTCGCACATCGCTCTTGTCTCCTCGAGCACGGTCCATCTGAGCAACGACGCCTTGAATTGGCACGATGCGCTGATTGCACGCGATCCCGACGGCCACACCACGCTCGTCACGGGCGGCCAGACACAAAGGGGCGCGACGCCCCTGGAGGATTGAGACATGTACAAGAACCTCATTGTCGTCGGTGGCGGATTCGCAGGGACCCGGGTGGCGCAAGAGCTGGAACACACGCTCCCGCCGGACTGGACGCTGACCCTCATGAGCCAGGAGAACTTCATCACCTTCAATCCGCTCCTGCCCGAAGTCGTCGGGGCCTCCATACTGCCCGGGCACGTGATCGCTCCCCATCGGCAGATGTTGCACTGCAGTCTGGTGTGCATGGCACAGGTGTCGGAAATCGACACCGTCAACAAGACGGTTCAATATCTCGGCGAGGGCCCGGGAACGTTGCGCTACGACCAGCTGGTCCTCGCTTGTGGCACCAACGCCAATCTCGACCTGGTTAGAGGTATGGGACAGTACGCCCTGCCCTTGAAAACCCTCGGCGATGCGCTCTTCCTGCGCAATCGGATCATCGCACGCCTGGAACAGGCCGAGCTCCAGCCCAATGTCGAGCATCGGCGGTGGCTCACCTCATTCGTTGTTGTCGGCGGCGGCTTCAGCGGCGTGGAGACGGTCGGCGAGCTCGTCGATTTCCTCCAGGCCAGCCTGAAATACTACAAGCGCGTCCGCCCGGAAGATCTGCGGGTCGTTCTCCTCCACAGCGGCGACCGCTTACTGCCGGAACTGTCAGCCCGGCTCGGCGGATTTACGCTGCGAAAGATGCGCTATCGCAATGTCGACGTCCGCCTGCGTGCCCGCGCAGCACGCGTTACCGACCGAGGCGTTCACCTCGACTGTGGTGAGATCATTGCGGCCGGCACGGTAGTCTGCACGATTGGCACCCAGCCGAATTCACTCATCGAGCAGATTCCCTCGCCCAAGAGTCGCGGCCGCCTGGTCGTCGATCCCGACATGTCCGTGCCCGGAATCGAGGGTGTCTGGGCCGCCGGCGATTGTGCCGCGGTGGTCAACGCCCTCGACGGCCAGACGTGTCCTCCAACCGCGCAATTCGCGGAGGCGCAGGCCAAACAGCTTGCGGCGAACATCGTAGCGCGGCTGAACGCCAAGCCGACACGCGCCTTCCGCTATCGACCCAAAGGCCAACTCGCCTCGGTCGGACACAACAAGGCCGTGGCAGAGATTGCTGGCTTTAAGCTGTCGGGCTTCATTGCCTGGCTCTTGTGGCGCGGGCTGTACCTCCTGCGTATCCCCACGCTTGCGCGCAAGTCACGCCTGTTCCTCGAATGGAACTGGGCGATGTTCTTCCCGCCTGACATCGCTCATTTCGGTTACCGACGCACACAACGACGCACTGCCCCCGTTCAGAACAGCAATGCCACCCAGGTGGCTCTCAACCCCGGAGGATCAAACCTATGAACGCTCGGACCCCATCCTTGACCGCCAGCCTGGCGCTGGGGTTGCTCGCCCTGACAGCCTACATGACACCTGCCGTGGCGGACGAGATCGCCTCGTTCGGCACGGGCGGCTACGCCAGTGGACTGCGCACCAAGGAAATGATGCACAAAATGGATACCAACGGCGACGGCATGGTCTCAAAAGATGAATGGATGAACTTCCAGGAACACACCTTCAATGCCCTCGACAAGGACAAGTCGGGTTTCATCGACGAAGCCGAGTTCACGGCGACGTCCGATGAGAAATTCGCCTTTGCGACTGCCGCCTATGCGCGTGGGTTGATGACAAAGGAGATGTTCATGAAGATCGATGCGAATGGCGACGGGAAGATCTCGCGTGAGGAATTCCTCGCGTACCATCGCAAGATATTCGACATGTTGGACAAGCAGAAGAAGGGGATGGTCGGGCAAGTGGACTTCATCCGGCCGGGCGGCGTGTAGCCCAAGTAAGGATGTGGCGCGGTGACCATAGGTTCATCGCGACGGGTGCCGCACCTTTCGGACAGCGGTGCCTCAATTGAGGGAACCATAGCTCCGTTTCCACATCCTTCTCATCGAACCGGACAAAGGGGCCGTCCAGAACCGTGCGGCGGCCCTTCGATACGCCGATGCGTGCACACGCATGGGGACGGGGCGGACACAAAATGATGGCTTCGCTCGAGGCTGTTGGCGCGGCGCTCATCAGTATCCGATCGTAAAGCGCTTGCGCACATGCGCAGGTTTCTCCGCCTCATCGATCACGGCCACCGCATAGTCTTCCATGGAGATCCGGCTGTCGCCCTTGGCATCGATGATCATTTGATCGCCGCCGAGGCGAAACTGTCCTGTGCGGATGCCGGGTGTGATCATGAACGCAGGGCTGAAGTAGGTCCACCGAACGTTGCTGATGGTGCGGTAGTAGGCGAGGGAATTGTTCTGCCCGTTGACCTCCTCGCGCCAGGCCGGCGGAATTTCGATGTGTACACCCGGTGGCTGCTCCAGGCTCCCCGCCCCACCGACGACGATCAAGTAGGGCGCCTGAGATCCGAAACTTCTCAGTGCGGCTACGAGCGAGGCCGCTGCCCGGCTGAAGCCACCAGAGTCAGCTGTTGGGCCGCGAAAGGAGACCGCACTCACGACCACGTCCGCTCCGGAGATTGTGCGGGCCACCTCCGCCGCGTTAAGCACGTTACCCTTAAAGACGCGCAGTCGTGGCGATTGCTCGGCCAAGGCCGACGGATCGCGGACGACGACAGTCACCTTGTGCCCGCGATCGAGCGCCTCGTGAACGATACGCTGGCCGATGTTGCCGGTGCCGCCGTAAACCACGATCTTGAGCGCTGTGGCGGCGTGCACCGTCCTGACCCCGGCCGCCACCAGCGCGAGGCACAACACGGAGGCAAGAAGTCTGCCGATCACAGCATGATGTGCCGTGGGAGCTCGTTCCAAACCTCGCAGCAATGCGGGGACTTCGTGGTGGATAACAGGAAATGTCATCAGAGTTTCTCCTCAGTTTGGAGGTTGAGAGGGAGCCCGAAGTCGGCGAATAGCGCCGGCCCCAGGGGCTTCAGGTACTTCGTCATCGCCGCAATCGCGCCCTCACGAATCTCGAGGATCTGGACGGAGTGAGCGCGGAAAATCGCTTCGCCGGATTTGCAGGCGTAGAACGCGAACGCGGGTTGGCAGTTCGCCTCGATGGCCACGAGACGAAAGCCGGCGTAAGCCGTCCACGCTTTGGAAAAGAAGGCCCGGCTCCAGTCCCGACCCCTGTACCAGTGTGTCCAGGGGGGCATTGCGAGGGTCGCGTCCTCTTTCAGCAGTGCGACGAATCCCTCCGCGTCGGCGCCCTCCCAGGCGCGGACGTAGCGGTCGAGCAGGGCCTGCTCGCCTTGATCCGGCAACGTCCCCCGGGTCCTGCCCTCGGGATAGCGCTGGCAGAGCGTGGCCCGTGCCCGCTGCAGCACGCTGTTGATTGAGGTGGACGACCCTCCAAGCAAGGACGCTGTTTCGCCGGCCGACCAGCCCAAGACATCACAAAGCAACAGGGCCGCCCGCTGCCTGGGCGGCAACTGTTGAATCACGGCGAGGAAAGCCAGCTGGACGCTTTCGCGCGTCTCATAGCGCACCGCAGGATTGGGCGCCTCGTCGGCAATTCCCGCAAGAAGCGCGTCGGGATAAGGCGCCAGCCACGGGATATCGGTCGAAGGATCCCCGTCGGGCAGCTGCTCGCTCGGGGGCGAGTGTTGTTCGGGCAGCCACCGGTGCGCGTCCTTGCGGCTGGCCAGCGCGTTCAGACATGCGTTGGTCGCAATCCGATAGAGCCAGGCGCGGAGCGGGCCTCGTCCGACGAAGCTGTCGAGACTGCGCCACGCGCGCAAGTAGGTCTCTTGAACCAAGTCCTCTGCTTCCTGCGGCGAACCGAGCATCCGATAGCAGTGCAGCCGCAACTCGCGTCGCAGGGGTTCCACCTGCTGCTCGAAGGTCTCACGATCGAGTCTGTCGGGTTGAGGCGTCCCCTCGGTCAATTTGGCGTCGCGATCGTCGCTCATGATTTACTCCGCAGGAATAATGCCCTCTCCGGAAATCGTGAAGGCGCTGCCGCTGCAGTCGGTAAAGCGGGTGGCCAGCTCCGCGGTTGCATTCGCAACATCCTCCGGTGTTTGTCGCGAACTCATTCCCGCGACGAACTCCGCGGGCGAGATGCCGAGGTAGCGAGCATAACTCTCGACGGCGAACCGGCCGAGCTCGGTGTCAGGCATGATGCGCGCCGGCGCCAGCGCAAGGAAGCGTATTCCGAGCGCGAGGCGTTGCGACTCTTTTTGAGCATAGTTCGCTATGAACATCTGGGTGCGTTTCGCGCCGGCGTAGCCGCCGCAAATCGGCGAGCCGCCCAGGGCCGCACCGCTCGAGATCACGATGACCGTGGCTCCCGGTGGCAGGGGCAGGCGCAGTGCTTCCCGACAGAAGGAAAATGCGATCCTGACATCCGTTTCCCAGTTGGTCGCGAATTCCTCCCAGGTCAGCTCATGGATCGGCCGGCCTGGGGGTATAGCGCCTGCGCATAGGACCAATAGATCGGGTCGTAGCGCCGCAAAGACACACGAGGGCGCGGCTGCGGCTGCGGCGTCGAGGGCCAACGTTTTCATTCCAGGTAGCTGCTTGGCCAACTGCTCCAGTGATGCGGGCTTTCTGCCGACCGCCAGAACATGCGCGCCCTCGGCCGCGGTCCTTCGGGCTATGGCGCGGCCTACCCCGCGCGAGGCGCCGACAATCACGACATTCTTGCCTGTCAGGGTCACCATTGCGAGGTCCGGAGAAGCACGACAGGTTTGGCGCTCATGAGTTTTCTCCTCGGACCTGGCTTGTAGTTGATTCTCACCGAGGCGCCCTGCATGTCGGCTGCGAGCTGGCGCCGTCATGAGCACACCCTCAATTCGGGAGGATTGCAGGGGCGGTGCCGCGTCGCGAACGGCCGTGCGGAGAAGTCAGGACTTGCGGAAGGTTGTGACGCAGAAGGCCCGGGCGGCGGCGAGCAGCGCATTGGTTTGACGGACGTCTCGTCTTCGCATGGGATGAAGTGATCCAGTCGTCGGACACTGTGGTACCCCCACCCGCCCGGGATGAAGAGGGCGTTGATACCTATGAGACCGCCAACGAGAGCGAAAATCATCGGTCGGACGACGCGCTTTGACCCTACCCGCCGATGAGATTCGATCGCGACCGTTGTCTATATGGCATAGACCCGCAAAACCAGCGTACGCGGACCTCACCGCTGAGTCGGCTGCGGCCCGGGACTGCCACCATTCGGCGGCGCTGCGAGCGCATGTCGCACGACGAAGGCTCGCACGATCGGCGCGACAAGGTCCGGATCCTCCATCGACGCAAAATGCGTCGAATCGATGATATGCACTTCGGCGGCAGGTGCATCGCGGAGATACGCGATCGCGCCCGGAACCGTGAAATATTCGTCGCGACTTCCCCAAATGACGAGCACCGGTCGCGCCAGCCGCTTCAGGAGCGCCTGCCACTGAGGATAATGCGCCACGTTGTCGCCGTAGTCGTGCCAAAGGTCGTTGCGGGCCGCAGCCACCCCGGGTCGCTGCACCGAATCCCGCATCACTAACATGACTTCCGGACTCACCCGATCGTCCTCCGACCAGTTACCTGGCGTCGGGTACGCAAGCCCCGCCGCATAGGCTGCACGGCGCGCGTCGACGGCGGCATTGCGATTGCGCCAGTGGCTACGAAGCTCGCCGTCAGGGTTCTGTGCGGCCGGAAAGCCGTCGAGATGAATGACGCCATTCTGAACGATGATGAATGCAACCTCCTCCGGCGCCCCCGCCATGAGGCGGAACCCCACCGGTACGCCGTAATCCTGCATGTAGAGCCCATAGCGATGAATGCCGTGAGCCATGAGGAAGTGGCGCACCGTCTCACTGATGTGATCGAACGTATACCGATACTCAGTGCGGTCCGGCGCGTCTGAGAAGCCAAATGCGGGGTAGTCAGGGGCGATCACATGCAGGGTGGACGCCAACTGCGACATCAGCTTGTCGTATTGAATCGATGAGGCGGGATACCCGTGCAACAGGACCAGCGTGGTTGCGTGCTCCGAGCCAGCCTCCCTGAAGAAGATGTTCAGGTTGTCGACACGCTCCCATCCGTACCTCAAAGGCGCCCCGACGGCCTCATAGGTAGGCACGAGGCTCAGTGCGCACAGCAGCGCAAGCATTACGATCTTTCGTCTTGGAGACATTCGCCGGCTCCGGGTCCGACGCCAGCAGCGTCGTATCAGGCATAGTGCCATTCACACATTAGCCAATCCTGCCAGGCTTAAACAGCGATATTTCTTGACGAAACCTGTGAAGCGAATTCACATAGGCCAATGGTGAATAGATTGCCTCCGCTGCGTTGAGGAAGTTCGGCACTGCGCCTCACGGGAGCGCCTCGTCGTCAGCGTACTACCGGCGTTCGCGGCGCGTTGGCTCGTACCTCGACTCATCAGGTTTCAGCAGCGAAGTCCAACGATCGATACGGTGCTCATCACGTCACTCGCACTGACGGACTTCAGAGATTCTGATGTGGACGTCGCGATACGATACGGACTCGGCAGATGGGCGGGCCTGCAATCGCAACTTCTGCTGCGAGAGGACGTCTTCCCGGTCTGCAGCCCGAAGTACCGTCAGGGCCGTTTGCCTGAGAGCGCAGCGGAAGTTGCGCAGTGCGCTCTGCTACATGACTTGCAGCAGCCGTGGGAGGATTGGTTTCGCGCACACGGTGTCAGGCCTTCTGCCTCCCTCGTCGGACCCGCCTATAGCGAGTCGAACCTTCTACTGCGCGCCGCGGTGGAAGGGCATGGCATTGCACTGGCGCTCGGGAGCCACGTTGAACGCGAACTCGCACTCGGTGAGCTCGTGAAGATTCAACCCGGCGCGACTACGCGATACGCGTACTACATCGTCCATCGAAGGGAACGCGCGCTGCCTGCAAAGGTCCGGGAGTTCAAACGGTGGCTGCTCGAGGAGGCGCGCTCGCCGAGTACGCGGCCATTGTGACTGGCCGTGCACCGCGTTGACTCCGGTCTTGGGACTGACCTGTGTCTCGCGGGCTACGTTTGCCAGGTTCAGGTTCGCACCGATCATGTTGACTGGGCTCGTGATGCTGACCACGGGACGCTTGGCCCAGATCCGCAGGGCGATGGGGTGACCGTCGTCGGCAACGCAGTGCACGGTGGCGTCTGCGTCGCCACGCACGCTTCGATCCACGGCAAGACCGGCCGCCAGTTTCTCGAGGTTCGCTGCGGTATCGATACCCAGATCGTCTCCTCCCCTGGTGCCGGCGGCCGAGCCCCTGGCCAGTTCCAATCTGCCAACGGTAGCCATCGATCACGAAGGCGGTGCGGAGGCCTCTTGCGGAACCTCCCCGGGTCCACGTCCGAAATAGTCTGATTTTCGTCATGCATGGAATGGCGTTCCCGTGGCCAGGCTACGGGAATAAATCCACTTTTCCGCGAGTCTGGTAGGCAGGAGGGCAGCGGCCGAGCGAAAAGATCGCTGCGTCTGTCACACACCTGACTTAAGGGAGAACAACGATGTCTCGATCCGTCGTGATACAGGCGCTCGTCTGCGCCGGTTTGACAGTCTCTTTTGGAGCGACTACCCAGGCAGCTGACCCTTCAGCTCAGGTTACGGGTAATCCGGTGATTCAGTGGAATAAGACGTTGTTGAGCATCGTCCGGACCAAGGGCGCGCAACCGTCGACGATTCACCCGACACGCAGCTTCGCGATCCTGCACGCCGTGATGTATGACGCAGTGAATTCCATCGAGGGTGACCATCAGCCCTACAGAATCCAAATTGCAGGCGTATCTCCGCAAGCGTCTGAGGAAGCCGCAGCCGATGAAGCGGCGCACGACGTGTTGGCCAATCTCTATCCGGCGTTTCAGACCGCGCTGGACACTCAGCTCGAGCAGGCCCTGGCTGAAATTCCCGATGGCCCCGATAAGACCGCAGGCGTAGATGTCGGCCGCGCAACCGCGGCGGCCCTGCTCGCATTGCGCATGGATGATGGCTCAGGTGGCACGCCACCGCCGTTCGTCTTCACGAACGTTCCCGGCCGCTATCAGTCGACGCCACCGAATTTTCCGCCTCAACCCTCGTTTACGCAGTGGCCGAAAGTCCGCACGTTTGTTTTGAGGCGTGCCGATCAGTTCCGGCCGGGCGCGCCACCTGCTTTGACGAGCCAAGAGTACACGGAGGTCTTCGACGAAGTGAAGGCCGTAGGTATCCAAGGCGGCAACGTCGCTACTGCGGACGAGGCGCTCACCGGGCGGTTTTGGAATGGCGCGATCCAGAATTATTGGAACGAGATCGCGCAGTCCGCAGCGCAGCGCAAGGGCCTGAGCACGGCCGCGAGTGCGCGTTTGTTCGCGTTGCTCAACCTTTCCCTGGCCGATGGGGTGATTGCCTTTTACGATGCCAAATACACGTATAATTTCTGGCGTCCGGTGACGGCGATCCGTGCGGCGGATACCGATGGGAACCCCGGCACGGCGCCCGATTCCAACTGGCTGCCTGAGGTGACCAACACGGCCACGGATCCCTCCTATCCCGGAGCGCATGCGGTGATCAGTTCAGCGGCAGCCTTTGTCCTGGAGGATTTCTTCAGGACAGACCGGTTCCCGCTCGTGGTGACATCGGAAGTGTTACCGGGGGTGACCCGCAGCTTTGCCAGTTTTGGTGCCGCCGAGCAGGAAGCCTCGCTGAGTCGCGTCTTCGCAGGCGTTCATTTCCGCTCGGATGAGAACGCCGGTGAGGTGCTCGGTCGGCGGGTCGCGGACTTTATCACTGACCATGCCCTGCAATCCCTACATCGTGGCAATGATGGCGGCCGGGAGCGCTGATTTTGCGACGTCACTCAGAGTGAGATCGGTCGGATGTTGGAGATCGCCGGCGCTACTGGGCCGGATACCCGCCGCCGATCGGGCGGCATTCCTGCGGGCCCTGTAGGCTCTGCAGGGCGGGTCGGACCCGGACGCCTATCACGCACACGGCCGAGCGCGGTCAACGCGCCACAACGACCTCGGGCGTAAGCTTCAACCGGTGCGCACGCCGATCGTCAGTCCCGCGACTTCTGCGCTCTGCTCGGCCGCGAAGATCTTCCGCAGGACGCACGCTTCATCGACATCGCAAGCCGCAGCGCGAACCGCGGCATGCTACAGACCGGGCTGCACGCCGAACTCGCAAAGTGACGCTCCGTGGACCTGCTGGCACGAATGGATGCGGCGAAGTTTCCGGGCGGACGGTCGTCAATTCGCTCTTTCGCTGACGGTGCTTTGCCATTCCTCCAGCGAGTGGATGTGATCGAGCCACCGCGATATATGTCGGTAAGGCTGCAGGTTGATCCGCGCCTGCAGGGCGTACATCGGGCAGGCAGCGAGATAGTAGTCGGCCAGGGTCAAGTGGTCGCCGCAAACATAACCTGCTCGCGCAAGCGATGCGTCAAGTAATGCTGCAGCCTGGTCCAGCTTCGGCTGCATGACGGCCAAGCGCTGCTCGTCGGGCTCACCCAGCCCTTTCATGGATTTGAACATCCGCTCGAAAATGAACGGCTGAAGGGACGGGTTCCAGTGTGCCAGGCCCCACGCCATCCAGCGCGAGACGTGCGCCCTTTGCCGAGGGTCATCGGGCAACAGGAGGTGGGTTGCTTCGATCGAGCCCAGGTATTCCAGGATGGCGAGTGTTTTATCTCGCGGGAAGCGAGCGCCTG
>Ga0070665_100002730_pt1 | contig 19137 bp, 14 predicted proteins | sample KBSS13metaG_FD_65862 | JGI IMG/M metagenome (GOLD analysis project Ga0070665, IMG submission 65862) | Switchgrass rhizosphere microbial communities from Kellogg Biological Station, Michigan, USA - KBS S1-3 metaG | ecosystem: Host-associated > Plants > Roots > Rhizosphere > Soil ...
CGGACGAGCCACTCGCCGACACCAGCCACGTAATGCCCGGCGAGGAACGCGAGCATGTCGCTGGTGTGGGCGGAACGATCGAGCACAGGGATGGCGAGCATCACCAGCGCGAGCAACACGTTGAAGATCGCGACTTCAGCCGTCACGACCCAGATCGCTTTCTTGGCCGTGTGGGCGACGGGCTTTTTCATGACGCCGGTGAGGTTGGCGATCGCCTCAACGCCGGAGAGCGCGAGGACGATCGAGACGAACGCGGTCCACATCTCCCCCGGCCGGTGAACGAAGTGGCCGTTCTCGAACAGCTTGCCGAACTCGACGTGCCGCCAGTCGATCTGCGGGATGGCGAACACGGTGATCAGCAGCGTAATGACGATCATGCCCACGGCGGCGAAAATCGCGAACCCGCCGGTGTGCTTGGGGCCCATCAGGTTGAACATGCCGATCGCGAAAATGGCGACGATCGCCCATAGTCCTGGTGAATCCCACGCCAGCAGCGATTCGCCGGGCTGCGGCTGCGTTTGGTCGTAGAGTTCATCGACGGCCGTGCGGTAGCCGACGTCGGTGGAGAGCGTCTTGAGTTGCTCGTGCTCGGGCGCGGTCATCGGACGCTCGAAAATCCACCACTGTTTTCCATGGAAAGTAAGCGTGCCCTTTTCGGCGTCGTATTTCATCACCTTTTGGAACGCCGGCGCCGCGGCCACCTCGGCCGGTGGCGGGCCGACCTGTACGTGGTGTTCGGTTTCGGTGTCGAGCTTGTCGCCGCCGTCGACTTTGGCGTCGGTCACCATCGCTGTGCGGTGCAGGCCGAAGTAGTGGAACGCGTCGAGCGCGCTCAGGCTGGCGGTGACGGTGTAGTCGGCGAACAGCAGGAGCGCGCCGACGACGGCGAGCGTCTTACTCTTGGCCTTGGCCGCCGTGTACACGCCGCCGCCGTCGGGGTAGATGCGGCAGATCTGGCTGTACGCCCAGCCGACCGCGACTATCAGCAAACTCATCAGCAGGATGAGATAGAAGCTGGTGCGACCCGCGAACAAGAACGCCAGGCCGAGCACGTAAAGACGGCTCGTTCCCCAGTCGCCAAACAGCAGCCCGGCAGCTTGGATCCACGTCACGTTGCGCGGACGCTCGGCAGCTAAGAGGCTTAGCGCCTCAGGCTTGTTCTTCCCAGTTGGAGCAGAATGCATAACGATTCGCTTTCGATTCGGGCACGCTGACGCGAACACGCCTCACGATTCGCAACCACGAGCGTACGCTCGTGGTGTAACGGTTCGATCCACGAGCAGGTGCTCCTGGGTACGAACGGTGCGGAGTGTTCATGTCAAAATGCCCAGACGTTCAGCCCCATTCAACGATTTTCATCGTTGAAAAGCGGCAAACGTCTTATCGCACAGCGCTGGCTCGGAAGGTGCCCGACTCAGGACGAGTCGAGTCTACAGAGGCTTCGCCTCTGCACAGTGGAGCTTTGCGTTGCGCCCTTTCACAGGCCTACGGGGTTAGCTGACGGGCTAGGACTTGAAAGTGTCCCGGGACTTTTGTGAGTCCCTTAGCCCCCGGCGAGCAGTAACTTCCTTCTGCTCGCCCTTGGGTTCCCCGCGTCGCGTCATCGGACACGACCTCGGCGGTCACACGGCACTAATATGCTGACACGTTCAGGCAGGACTGTCAATCGGATAACGGACTGCGAACGACTTTTTGGGTTCCTAAATACTGATAGGTCAGTTACTTAGTGATAAGCACCGGCGTGCCCAGGTCAGCTGAGCACGCCGCTGGTAAGTGGGCTCGAATCCTCAACTTGCGACCGACGACGGGATCTCAGTCGGTGCCGGTTCGTGCTCGTTCAGCACCTCTACCGGGATCTCCGGCGGGAGCAGTTGCTCCAGTTTTCGCTGGAAGCTTCCCTTGAGCAGATGGTGGACCGCCCCGCGACGGCTAGAACCGATCAGCACCCGGTCGGCCCCGTTGATCGCGGCCGTCTCGGCGATCAGTTCGACCGCGTGCGGGCCCGTGTCATACATCGGGATGATCGGCACGCCGTAGCGATGGCCGAGGTCGAGGAAGTCGACAAACAGCCCGATGGCGGCCGGGTCGTTGTCGAGCGTCAGCCGGGTGTCGGCCTCCACCTTGTACGACAGCGCGACCTCGCGCACGTAACACACCACCAGCGCCGCCCCAGCCGACTGCGCCCGCTCGAGCGCCGGAATCGCCAGCCGCGTGGACCCGGCCGTCGAAAGCAGCATCTTCGGCTTCGCCAGCGCCTCCGACGTGAGCTGTTCGACAATCGCCTGCCGCAACAGCGACGGCTTCGGCCGCTTCTTCGCCGCAAACCGCGTCAACTGCCGTGCCGTCAGTCCGACCACCATCACCAGCGTGACGAAGATCAGCGCGTGGAACTTGGTCAGTGCCAGCGTGATCCACACCGCGCCCAGCAGCACGCCGATCGCCAGCATGAATCCCTTGCGATAAAACTTCCGCAACCGCGGGTGAAACGCCGTCAGCATGCAGTTGATGCCCACCGCGCCCACAATTCCGATCGCATAAAGCTGCGCCAGCTTTTCCAGATCATGAAAGAACAGCAGCACCGCCGCCGGCACGATCGTGGCGACAATGCACGCGATCCACGGCGACCCGAAGCTGTTCAGCTTCTGCAGCACGCCGGGCAATTCGCTGTCGCGGCTCATGACGTACACGGTGCTCATCAGCGCTCCAACCGCGGTGTTCGTGGCGCTCAGCAGCAGCACGCCGCCCACGATTCGCACCAGCCATTCGCCGATGTGCCCGACGTAGTGCCCCGCCAGGAACGCCAGCATGTCTTCCTTGTGCCCTTCGCGACCCAGGCCGCTGGTGGAGACCATGATCAGCGCCAGCAGCAGGTTGAAAATCGCCACTTCCGCCGCCACCAGCCAGATCGATTTACTGGCCGTCTTGTACACCGGCTTGTGCATCACGCCGGTGAGATTGGCGATCGCCTCCACGCCTGAAAGCGCCAGCACCACCGCCACAAACGCTTCCCACATCGCCAGCGGCGGCTGACGGATCGTCCCCAAATCCAGGTTGTGCCAATCCACCTTGGGCAGCGCAAACGCCGTCACCAGCAGCGTGATGGCGATCATCCCCACCGCCGCCATAATCGCCGGGCCCGACGTATGCTTCGGCCCCAGCAGGTTGATCGCGCCGATGAGGAAGATCGCCACGATCGCCCACACGCCGGGGCTCTTCCACGACCACGCCGGCTCTTTGACGAACTCCTGCTCCTTCACGATCTGCTTGGGCGCGCCCGCCTCGCGTTCTTCGGCCGAGGTTTTGACTTTGACGATCTCGGTGTTCGGCCGCTCCCCTTCCAGCCGCACGTCGTCGCCAGGATCTTCCTCAGCGACCAGGGCCGCGCGGTGCTCGCCCAACCCAAAGTAGTGGAACGCCTCCACCGCGCTCAGGCTGGCCGTGATCGTGTAATCGGAGAATAGAAGCAGCGCCCCCACCACGCCCAGCAACGGGGACCGATGCCTGGCCGCCGTATAAACGCCGCCGCCATCCGGATAGATGCGGCAGACCTGCGTGTACGCCCAGCCGACGAGCAGGATCAAAACGCTCATCGCCGCGATGAGCATGAAACTGCTTCGCCCCGCCACCAGAAACGCCAGCCCGAGCACGTACAGCCGGCTGGTTCCCCAGTCGCCAAAGAGCAGCCCAGCCGCACCAAACCATCCCAAATTGCGAGGCCGCTCACTCGCCAGCAGCGCCAATGCCTGCGGACGATTGTTGCCTTGATGTGAATCGGACATTAAGCGACTTCCCTCACCTTTCACTTCGGACGGTTGGTTCCCGGAGGCGATGATATCGTAACCCGCCCGCAGGACGCCACTATAAGCGACTGCCGCGCGAAGATAACTGCGGCCCCACGCATGGGTCGCGAGCGGGCCCATCTTCACCGTCCCCCCGCCGCGCTCGGTCCGCCTTGCCGTCGTCGGCGACCGCCACGCATCCGTCTGATTCGGACAAAATCATCCAATCCACCGTCGCCGCCACCTAACTACCGGCCGGGCCGGATATTGGCGATTTTGCGCCGGGTGCGCCAACGTGACAAAAGGTGTCTTTAGGGGGCCAAAGGAGGCCAAATCGGTCCTTTTCAGGTGCACCTTGCCCGAACGATTAGATCCCAAGGATCCGCCGACGCCCCGCACTCCGACTCGACGCCGCTGAAAAATCATCGAACCAACCCGCCCGGCCGCGTATCTCTTGGCCGAGCCGGGCGTTGGCCGAAATACATCGCGTCCGTCCACGGACGTTTAGGGTCGTTTACGGACGAAAAAGGGACGGGTTAGGGACGGTTCAGGTCCGACCGTCCCCCGCTCCACAGCCTATTCAATTGTCAAAGAGCGACCGCCCCGCCGAACACCGCGTAGCGATCGACGCAGGCGCAATGACCCGCATCTATATTCACTGACGCCGGGCCGCCCGCCGATCGCCGGCCGCGCACCGCCGACGCACAAATCCTTCGCTGTGAGCGGAAAGTCGCAATTATCCTTTCGGATTTTGCATTTTGTTTGTGTCGCGCCAGAGATGGCGCCAGCGAGGCAAGTGGTTCAGGCACGTTCTTCCGGGCCGTCCCGTGGGCAAGTTACCGAAATATAGCGATTGCACGTACCTTGGCCTGCCGCGCTTTAGCGGCTCGGAGTCATAAGGCTATCGGTGCTCCGGCCCAAGAAGATTGTACAGCGTTTCGATCACATGGACGAGGGGCTATTCCTCTGCAAATCCGCCATCACAGAACCAGTTGCTATCGGACGCGGCACGGTACATTGCACCTTGCCACGAGTTCCTGAACTGTTCGTTCCAACTATTTGCCTCCTCCGACAAGTGATCGCGAACCGCGACGCTCCCGCCGGCCTCGAATAGCCTATTGAGTCTAGCCCGTACACCGCTTAACAGACTCGCTGCATTGGAAGAGTATAGTCGCTTCAACGAATAGGCTTTGAGATGTTCATTCAGACGTTCTGCGGTGACATCCGACGTCCCGTCCGGGACCGACACTTCGTATTCGAATACCGCCGGAGTACCTTGGTTCACACCTGCTTTCAACCACGCGATGGACTCAAAATCATCGAAATAAGGATGCAATGTTTGCTCTTCCTTCTTTGTCGGATAGCCAGTCCTCTTTGCGCTCTGGCACCATTCGCACGATGGGACGAGATTGTTTGGAGTAACACTAAATCTAGGATACCGGGTCTTCGGCAAGTGATGGTCTAGGGTTTTCACGGTGCCGAGATTGCAGAGTGGACAGCGCCCATGCTGCGGAACCGAGATAATTCGGTCATACACCGGTCGACCCGGTCGTCCCTGCTTCGCAAACATATCATCGTATACTTTCACCATTTCCGTTTTGCTAACTGTCCCGACGGCACCGTGCTGAACTTCTTTGTAAAGGGCACTTGCTTCTGCCGCCGTGTCGTAGTCCGTTCCGGCCCGCTGAATCGCAACGTGTATGCTGCCTAGACGGGCCTTAAAATCTGCCTTTGTGACTTTACTAATGCAAAGCTTAAAAACATCTAGCGGTACATAGGGTTTGTCTGACTCGTCCAACGGCTTAGGGAGCTTTCGCACTTAGGTACCACCTTCCTTAGGCTGGCGTTCAATTATCAGCGCTCGAACTATTGCCTTCGCCTCGGCACCCAGTTGGCCGTCAAATTGATACACCGCCTCGTCGTACGAAGTACTTGTTGAAACCGCTTCCTCAATCAGCCGCTGGTAGCCAGACTTGCTGAGCTCGAGACGAAACACTTCTCGAGACAGAGTTCCAACGTTTTCGCCAAATGTCTCCAACGATAGCCTTTCTGCCTTCAACGCTCCTCGCATTCCTCCGAGCAACCAGGCGCAAGACTTTGGTACTTCCTGAAGTACAACGGGTGAGTGCGTGGCAATAACTGCCACTCCATTTCTGTCAACAAGTAAATTCGAAAGTGCACGGATAAAGGCCGCGAGCAACGGTGGGTGTAAATGTGCTTCTGGTTCGTCGATCAATACCAACGTCCTTTCTTCCACCACTTCGACCAATCGCGTCAAAGTCAGAAGCACAATCTTATGCCCAGAGCTAAGCGAACTGAATGATTTCGCAACGCCGGCCCGCACTTGCTCGTCTCCTAGTTCATTCCTAATTAGTTCGCCTAGGTCCGCCAGGTTAAAGCCTGGATCAGATTGCAAGACACTCAATGCGTTCGCCCATCGCCTCCTTCGCGGACCGATTTGACAATTGGCCAAGCTCTTAACGAACTCCGTTGCGAGCATCTGGGGACTCTTAGGTCTTCCGCTAGTATCGTCCGCGCTACGACGAAGTCCGATGTATGTGAAATTCAGTCCATCCACCTGACTAGTTACCTCCGCAGGTAATTCGAGCTCATCGAACGCGCTAAAAGAGACTGATACAACATTTGCAAATCGTCCCGTTCCGCCAGACTGTTTCCATTCGAATTTACCCGACTGCCGAGCAGCGGCTTCTGGTGCTACTAAGGCTTTCGCCATCAAAGTGAGGAGGTGAGTCTTGCCTATTCCGTTTGGGCCAATCAATACATGAACGTTCGTAGGCGGCTTAAGATCGTGTTCAACCTTAAATTTCAATTCAAACGGTGGGTCGCCCTCTCCCAATCGCCTCGGGGGCAGATATGAAAAACTATAACGAGTCAGGCGTGCGCCTCCATGTGCCATTCGTCGAAACTGTCCCTCAACTGTCGACACTGAAATGGATCGCAGCAATGATTCTTCCATCACATATTCGCTTTTGGCTCGATTCCATATATCAATATTAAGGGCAACGTCACGCAGGCGGGTTAGCACTTCTGTGCGTATCTTATCGCCAAGCCTCGCAAGGTTCTCGTAGTAGGTTTCATCTTGGCCTACCGAGAAAAACGATTCGCTCAATTCGTCAAATTGTTTTTCGATCGCAGGCTTTCTGTGCCCTGGTGGAATTCGAAGTGCATTCGGATGAGGCTTTAAACCTACCTGGCCGACTTTCACCAAGCCAATTGGATTTTGCCCGCCTTCTTCATCAACAATAGTTAAATAAAACTGCGTGCGGTACTTTCGCCAATCATCCCAATTATCTTCCTGAAGGATTCCGCGGTTATTAGAAATGTAATCGGAACTGATTTCGCCAGAGATAACGACAAAGTCAAACAGCTCAGGCATTGCAATATCCCCTCAATCACTCGATATCGAGTCCATCGATCGGCGCCAGTCTTGCAGCGCCTACTCTCCTATGTGGATTCTACCGACGCAACGGCAGATCTACAGCTTATGCCCCATCTTATCCTTCTTGGTCTGCAAATACCGCTTGTTATGCTCCCCCGCTTCGACTTTGATCGGCACCTCTTCCACCACTTTCAACCCGTACCCTTCAATCCCGTAAATCTTCTTCGGGTTGTTGGTCATGATGCGGACGTTGACCAGTCCTAAATCCCGCAGGATCTGGCTGCCGATGCCGTAGTCGCGTTTGTCGATCGGCAGGCCTAGCTGCTGGTTGGCTTCTACCGTGTCCAGCCCCTTTTCCTGCAGGGCGTAGGCGTGGAGTTTGTTCGCCAGGCCTATGCCGCGGCCTTCCTGTCTGAGGTAGAGCAGGACGCCGGAGCCGGCGTCTTCGATGAGCTGCATCGCCGTCGCGAGCTGGTCGCCGCAGTCGCATTTGCCGCTGCCGAAGATGTCTCCCGTCAGGCATTCGCTGTGGACTCTGACCAGCGTGGGCTCGGGGTGGGAGATGACTTTGCCGGTGCCGTCTAGTTCGCCGATGCCGCCCTTGCAGAGGGCCAGGTGCGGCTGGGGGTCGATGGCGCTCTGGTACGCGTGCAGGCGGAACGTGCCCCACTTGGTGGGGAGCGTGATGCTCTCGATCCGCTTCACGAACTGCTCGCGCTTCAGGCGGTAGCTGATGAGGTCTGCGATGGTGGCCATCTTCAGGTCGTACTGCTTGCAGAAGATTTCAAGATCCGGGCGGCGCATCATTTCGCCGTCTTCGCGCATGATTTCGCAGATGACGGCGGCGGGCTTGAGGCCGGCTAACCTGCACAGGTCGACGCTGCCTTCGGTTTGGCCGGAGCGGACGAGGACGCCGCCGTCGCGGGCGCGGAGCGGATTGATGTGGCCGGGACGGTTGAGGTCCTGCGGCTGCGCGTCTTCGGCGATGGCGACCTGGATGGTCGTCGCGCGGTCCTTGGCGCTGACGCCGGTGGTGACGCCGAAGCGCTTGTGAGCGTCGACGGTGACGGTGAACGCGGTGCCGAGCTGGGCGGAGTTGATGTGCGTTTGCGCGTGCAGGCGGAGGCGGTCGCAGCGCTCCTCTGTCAGGGCGACGCAGACCACGCCGCGTGCGTGGCGGACCATGAAGTTGACGGCCTTGGCGTCACAGAACTCGGCGGCGTAGACGATGTCGCCTTCGTTTTCGCGGTCTTCATCGTCGACGAGGACAATGGGCTTGCCGAGCTTGAGCTCTTCAATCACTTCGGGAATGGTTGCGAACGGCATAGTCAGCTTTCTCTTTGATTGCGCATTCGTAGGGTGGGGTTCATCCCCACCGTCTTTCTCGCACACGGTGGGGATGAACCCCACCCTACGAAGACGTTGGCTGCTTCAACTGCTTGACGCCTTGGAAGACGTAGTCGACCGCGGCGATGGCGGCCAAACCGGCGGTCGTCCACCACAGCGTATGAAGCAGCGGCGGGACGGCGGCCGGGCTCAGCCGACGCAGATCATCGGCGAGCAGCGTCGCCATGACCAGCGCCAATTGTACGGCAGTGCCGGCCTTGCCTGCGAGTCGGGGGTGGATGCTGACTTGGCCGCGGAACATCAGGAGCAGGAGCGTCCCGACGCCGAGCAGCACGTCTTTGGCGTAAACCATTATCACTACGTAAGTTGGGATCTGGTAATCGGTACCGGCCACGGAGGCGAAGCTAAGCAGCACAAGCGACGCGGCGACAAGCAGCTTGTCAGCCACAGGGTCGAGCAGGGCGCCGAGCTTGCTGGCTTGGTTGAGTCGGCGGGCGAGGTAGCCGTCGAGCTTGTCGGTGACGGCCATGACGGCGAAGACCGCCAGCGCCACGTACTTATGAGGCCGCCCCGCCGACTGATCGACCGGCGCGTCGGCCAGCAGCAGCCAAAGAAACACCGGCAGCAGGAGCAGGCGGAGAAAGGTCAGTCCCATCGGCCAAGTGAGTGGGCCGATGGTTTTCTGCACGTCGAGCTGAAGATGGTGACGCGGCACGACCTCATTCTAAGGATGAAGGATGAAGGCGGAAGGATGAAAACGGATTTACATTTTTCATCCTTCCGCCTTCATCCTTCATCCTTAAAATCAGCGCCCATGCCCGACGTTCAAACCCTGTGCGAGATTGGTTCTGACGAGCTGCTGAGGACGCAGTACCTGTCCGCGATTCTGACTTTCGAGCAGGCCGAGAGCATGGCGCTGCATCACGAGGACTGGGACGCGCTCGCCCGGCTGTACATGCCGCTGCAGGAGGCGCGTCGGCAGGCGCGGCAGCGGTGCGGGGAAGGGACGATCGAGCTGGATCTGCTCGCCACGTCGCCGACGGACGGGCCTGATCCGTACGAGATCGCCGACGATTACGAGACCGGGCAGTTGCTGGTGGCGGGCTGGGCGTCGATCGAGCCGGCCGTGCGGCTGAGGCAGCTCGCGAAGGAAAAGAAGCAGTACCTGGAGACGTATCTGGCGGCGGTGTATCCAGTGGGCGCGGGCCGGGCCGTGGTGATCGTGCCGACGGCGGACGTGAAGCTGCCGGATGAGTCGCCGCGGTCGCTCGATCGGCTGATGGCGATGCTGCCGGCGCATTCGATCGTGCTAGCCGAATCTGAACTGCCCGTCGGCCCGCACCAGGGCACGCCCGAAACGTACGCCCGCACGATGGCGCTCTGGGAACGCCTGCACGCCCCTTTCCTGGCGTCGGCGGACATGCAAATCGATCCCGTCCAAAAAATCCACGCGTACCGCGCTACGATTGCGGTGGATAACGCGTGCGAACTGGCCCACCAGAAGCTGTCGGCGGTGGCGCACGAGTTGGCGCGAGCGAAAAAGTAGAGGGTTTTCATGTCCATCTTCAATTCCGGCGGTTACGGCTATCAGGGTCAGCGGCAAGGCTGCTTCAACATGCGAATGGTGATCGGCCTGATCATCGCCGGCATTGGCGTCTTCTCGTATCTCACGCACACTGAAGTGAATCCTGTCACCGGCGAGAAGCAGCACATCGCGATGTCGGTCGATCAGGAAATGCAGCTTGGACTGCAGGCCGCGCCGGATATGGTGAACCAGATGGGCGGGCTGGTCGATCCGAGCGATCGACGCGGGCAGATGGTGAACACCGTCGGCCACAACCTGCTCGATCACAGCGACGCACGGCGCGGACCATACACCGACAACTTTCATTTCAGCCTGCTGCGCGATCCGCAGACGGTGAACGCGTTCAGCCTGCCCGGCGGGCAGGTGTTTATCACGGTGGCGCTGTTCGATCGGCTGGAGAACGAGGCGCAACTCGCCGGCGTGCTGGGGCACGAGATCGGCCACGTCATCGGTCGCCACGGCGCGGAGCACATGGCGACCGGGCAGCTCGGCCAGATGATCGTCACCGGCGTCGCCGTCGGCACCAGCGACCGCCGTAACGGCCAATTCGCCCAGATGGCCGCGCTGATGGCGAATCAAATGCTCCAACTGAAGTACTCGCGCAACGATGAATTCCAGGCCGACCAGTTCGGCCTCCAGTTCATGGCGCAAACCGGCTACGACCCGCGGCAAATGAAACGCGTAATGGAAATCCTCAAAGCGTCGGCCGGCTCGGGTGGGAGATCCTCGAGCATCTTCGCGACGCATCCGGATCCGGACGCGCGCATCGATCGGATTGAGTCGTACTTGAAGGACAACTATCCGAACGGCGTGCCGGGAGATTTGCGGGCCGGTTATCAACTCAAGACCGGGCCGGCGATGAACTTGGAGCGGTAGTCGTTCACATCTCTAGCGCGAACTAAGGACACACGTTGTCATCCTGAGCGTACTCGCGAAGGATCTGGCATCGATCGACAATTGACGCAGATCCTTCGCGAGTACGCTCAGGATGACGAATTGCTCAATGAAAAGCGGCGCAAAAAAAAGCCACGAGCTTTAGCTCGTGGCTTCGAATTTCATTCTTGCGATTTTCTATCTTACGCCCGACGACGCCGACGCATCAGCATGGCGCCTGCACCCAAACCGAGCATTGAAAGCGACGCCGGTTCCGGAACCGCGTGGAGTTCGATCAGGCCGGTGATGCTGAGCAGATCCAGGCCGTTGGTCACGTGGTTCGTGTTCGGCGGGAAGTAGTTCTTGTTGGTCCAGTCGAGCAACTGGTTGCCCGTGCCGGTCACATCGTACGCGAACAGCGAGTAGCCGTAGATGGTTGTGCCGGCGCCGGCGAGGTCGTCGGTGGAAATCAGCACGCCGCCCACCGGCTGCACGAGCAGCGTCGTGGGGCTGGTGAGATTCGGATTGTGCGGATCGTTGCGAAGGTCGATGGTCGTGATGGCCGACCCGAGCAACGAGGTTTGGCCCCAGCCTTTGGCGACGGAGATCAACTGGCCGTAGCCGGTCGGGTTGCCGTTGGCATCGACGCTGGTGATGGCTGCGATCTTGAACGGGTCGTGGCTGTTGAAGCCGTTCTGGTATCCGCGATCAAACACGCCGAATACTTTGCTGGCGCTTGCGGTAATGCCGCTGCTGAAAACCACGTCGAGGCGTTCGGAGCGAACGTTGTCGCCGTAGAAGCCGCCCTTGTTGGTGAAGAGATTGTCGACACCGACGTAAACGTCGTTCGTCTTCAGTGCATCAGACAGCGAGTTTTGTCGCGTGCCTTTAAGGTTGATCGTGTTGCCGGTGACCGAGCCCTGGTAAAACAGCACGCCGCGGTCGGGTGCATTGTGATTGCTCTGGTTCGCACGGATGGTGATCGTGTCAGCCGGTTTAACGATGGTGTACGTGTTACCGCCAGCCGAGATGCTGGTGATCGGAGCGACGCCGCCGGCGAAGTTGAGGGTGTAAGTTTTGTTCGGGCCGAAGAGTGAACCGACGCCGCCGGGAGCGGTCGTGGTGCTGGCGACACCGATGCCCGTGCCCGTGGTAATCGCGTCGACGTTAATGAGACCCGCCGAGGCAACGGACGACATCCCCGCCAGCGCTACAGCCGCCAGCAGGCATCGCGCAACCCGTTGTTTTGCAAGGCGTACAACTGAATTGCCCACGGCCATCTCGTCCTCCAGACGTCGTCTCTACAGTGCCCCAATCAAGCCGGTCACTGCTGCATTTTCCCCGGATTCTGACCGAAGGCAAGGCCTTCTACAGAGTCCGGTAGCTAGCAAACCTCATTTGCGGCGCAAAGTCAACTGAATTTGCATCCGGATCAGGGTCCTAAGCTATACATCGGCCTGAAGGGAGTGAAGCTGGGAAGTTTTTGGGCTAAAGGCAGCCGAGCCGGCTACGCGACCTTCAAATCGACGTGGAGGGCGTTTTTGATGAGGTCCTTTACCTTCGGCGTGCCGATTTCGCGCTTCCCGAAGCCCGGCAGCGCCCCGGCCGCAATCGCTTCTTTCTGAGCCGATTCGAAGTTGCTCACCAGCATCATTTTCGCGTTGGGGAACGCCTTGCGGAAGCTGCGGACGAGTTCGACGCCCTCTTCAGACTCAAATCCATAATCCAGCACGCGGTTGACGAGGACCAGATCCACCCCGTCTCCAAGCATTGCCGTCAGTTCCGACGTGCTTTCAGCCGACGAAATCTGCACACCGGGCTCGGCCGCTTTAACTGCCAGCTTGAGATAACTGCTATCCGCCCCGCAGTGACCTACCAGTACAACCTTCTTGCTCATCTACCACTCCAAACTTCGCGTGAAATGACGTCACAACTGTACGAGAGAATGATAGGCGCGGTTCACGTCCCGCTCTCGCCGGGCGGGAGTTCTGCTTCGGGCTCGCCTTCCACTAAATCCTGCGCGACGCGGCCGAGGAAAAACTGCAATTCCTGCTCCGCCACGCTGCTGGGGAGTGGATCGCGAAGGTCGTACGTGTGTGTGTGATCGTCGGCCGAGTCGTCGCCGCGGCGTTCGCCTTCAGTGATGATGTGGTGCTCGAACGTCACGCAGTCCTGATGGCTCTGCATGATCACCAGCTCGCCCCACCGCCACGCCAGGTGCACGCGAAGCGAAAGCTGGTTGCCCCAGGTCGACACGCGGTGCACCACGCCCGATTTGGCCAGCAACTGCACGAGCGATTCGACAGCAGGGAAGACGGCCGAATTGAGGAACTCGGCGTAATTCTGGTTGAACTCCTGCTGCTTGCTCATCGCCTCCCGCTCAGCCGCCAGCTTTTCCGCGGGAACCTCGCGAAAGGGCTGAATCCGAGCAAGAAACCATTGGGCGAAAGTCTTATCGAGCATGGCAGGGATGATACTCAAACGGGGAGAAATGTTCTGCGCGCCGGCGTGTGGGCTTTAGCCTGCACGTCTGCGTTTCTACAGGTCTATCTACGACGTGCAGGCTAAAGCCCACACGCCAAGCCAGCGCCTAGCTCTTCTTAACCCACACAGGATCAGGCGTAATCGCGTCTTCGGGGCGTTTCCCCGAATCCTTCTTCCCCGACCCGGCGAACCGCGAGATCGCCTTCACCATCATGTCATGATCGCACGCGATTTGGCAGCTCAGCCGCAACCCCGGCGTACCTGCGAGCCCCTTGGCGGCCAACACGTCTTTCTCCGCCTGCGTCATTTGATCGGGCTCGCCGGCGACGAATTCCACCCGACAGGTAGTGCAGCGCGCGTGTCCGCCGCAGGAATGGAGCTGGTCGATCTTGGCCTCGTCGATCAAGGCATTCACCAGCCGCTTGTTGGCGGGGACATCGAACGTTCCTACAGACTCTACGGTTAGTTTGGGCATGGGCGGAGTTTAGCAGGATAAGGAGGACGGCAGAAGGATGAAGGATGAAAAAGGACCCGATTGCGGAGCGCACTGTCCTTTTTCATCCTTGATCCTTCCTCCTTCATCCTTCGTGTGCGATTCGTCCGATAAGACTGGGCTGCTGCAAACAGTTACAATTCTTGACCGCGCGATAGGTGGGCCGATAGATTAGGCGGTTCACCCGGTGGTGCAGCAAGTTTTTTGGAGATTCCGGTATGCCTCCCATCAGTCAATCGCAAGGATCGCGCGGCGGTTTAATTACCGCCATGGTCATCTTCGCAATCCTTTTCCTTACCTCCGCGATCTTCGCGATCTATTTCAACGTCAACCTGCGCGCCGAGCAGGTGAACAATGAAAAGATTCTCACCAAGTACAAGAAAGTCATCGCCGATCAGCAACTGATCGCGGAGAGCGATGTGGCTGCGGCCGTGTCGGCGCTCAGCACCGATCCGGAACTGGGCGACCAGAACAAGAAGTGGGTGGACGTGCTGCTCCGTCGCGGTGATCGCCTGGCGACGCTGCTCAGCGGCTCGGGCAACGTGGCCGGTCTGGCCGCCGAAGCCGACGCGAACACCCGCATCGCCGCCGCCAACGAAAAGCTCCGCGGCGTAGAATCGCTCAAGGGCGTTCAGATCGACACCGCCGGCAACCTGCTCTCGTCGATGGAAACCCTGGTGAACACGCTCGTCGCCAAAGACCGGGCCACCCAGGACCTGATCACCAAGACCAAGGCCGAGTTGGCCTCGAACATGACTGCGGTCACCAACTCCAAGCACACGATCGACGAACTGCAGAAGGGCTTGGCTGAAGCGCAGGCCCGCGCCGACAAGGCCACTGCCGACGCCCAGGCCGACCGCGCCGCCAAGCAAGGCCAGGCCGACGCGATGACCGCCGACGTCACCAAGACTGCGGCCGATCTCAACGCCGCCGTGCAGGCCAAGCAGGTGGAACTCAACGCCGCCCTCGCCCGCACCGCCGTCCTCGAGAAGCAGATCGACTCGCTCAAGAATCGCCTCGGCAGGTACCGCTTGGATACGGTTGAAACCACCGTCCGTCGTGCCGACGGCGTGATCCGCCAGATCACCGGCGGCAACACCGTCTACATCAACCTCGGCCAAGGCGACGGCGTCGTCAACGGCATGACGTTCGAAGTCTACGACAAGGCCGAAGGCGTCCCCGCCCTCGGTTCGGACGGCCTGCGTGACGAAGACATGCCGATCGGCAAGGGCTCTATCGAAATCGTCCGCGTCGGCGCCGCCACCAGCGAATGCCGCGTCGTGAAGACCACGCCCGGCTCGGCTATCGCGGAAGGCGATCTCATCGCCAACCTCGTTTACGATCCGAACGTCAAGTTCAACTTTGTCGTCTACGGCAAGTTCGATCTCGACCGCAACGGCATCGCGACCGACGCCGACACGGATGTGATGAAGCGCCTGGTCACCCAATGGGGCGGCAAGATCGGCGACGTAATCAACGTCGACACCGACTTCGTCGTGCTCGGCAAAGAGCCGGTGCTGCCGGTCTTCACCAAGGAGGAACTCGATCTGCCGGAAAACGCCAAGAAGTTGACCGACGCACAGACCGAAGCCGACGCCTACCAGAAGCTCAAGGCCGACGCCCGCGAACTGCACATCCCGGTCATGAACCAGAACCGGTTCCTGTTCTTCGTCGGCTACTACGACCAGTCGAAGCGGTAATCGCTTCATCAACCTGTTACGGAATCAAAGGAGCCCGCGAGCGATCGCGGGCTTCTTTGTTTTTAACCGCGAAGACGCGAAGGCGCGAAGAAGACAAAGAGTTCTTGTAGGGTGGGGTTCATCCCCACCATCTGAATGTAAGAAGGTGGGGATGAATCCCACCCTACAAAAGCAGGGTTGTCATCCTGAGCGTACTCGCGAAGGATCTGCATAAACCGTCGATCGATGCCAGATCCTTCGCGAGTACACTCAGGATGACACGCTTAAAAAGTGATGGGAATCAGACCTTCGCGGCTTGGCGCGACAGTCGCCGGGCAAGGCTGGCCACCACGGCGCGGTCGATCTTGATGTCGCTTTCCTGCAGCGTGGCCCCCAGGATTGACGGACAGATCAGCAACGTCAGCGGGCTTTGCAGCGCCTTGCCGCTCAGGCGTTCGTGCACATCAGCCAGCAGCTTGAGCTGCTTGACCTCCGCGCCAGCCAAGCCCATCTCCCGGCTGATCTGCCGCAGCAGTTTGCGGGAGTGATTGACCTGTTTGATCTTCTTAGGCCTCTCCTCGCGGTTGCCCCACCAGATGACGATCAGCACGACCGCCACGATCAGCACAAGAAACGCGAGGAAGTGCGACGAATTGATTTCTTCATTGCTGCCGCTGGCGGTGGGCTCTTCAGCGGCGGCCGTCTTTTTTGGCGGCACCTTCCCGCCGACACCGTCGGAGAGACTTTTTAGGTAATCCTGCGTGTTGGCCGGCGGCGCCGCTTGGGCGATCGAGTGAACGCCGACGATGCTCAGCAGCACCGCGAGAATTGCGGCGCGACACATCATCGCGTGTGCGAAATGTGTCAGTGCGCCGGGCTGTCGAGATTGGTGTGCAGTGTGTTTCATTATCCCGCCTTGGCTCTTGCGGCCTGGGCTGCTTCGACGACCGTCTTCACAGCCGCCAATGCGTAACGACGCACCTTCAGGCTCTGGTCTTCCTTGGCGATCTTGACCGCCTCGTTCACCAGCTGCCAGGTGCCGGTCTGCCGCAGCGCCCAGAGCGCGCTGATGCGATGTTCCGGCCGCGGGTCCTGAAGCATCACCAGCAATTGCGAGTTGGCCGTGTCCACCCGCATACGGTGCAGCGCCTTGATGGCGTTGGCCCGCTCGCGGTTGTGGCTCGACCGCGCCTTGGCCGCCAACTGCGGCAGAAAATTCGTCTTGTTTTGGGACTCGAGCACTTCGATGGTGTTGGCGCGCACGCGGGCGTCGGTGTCGTTCACCAGCCGCTCGATGAGCGTATCGGCCGGCATGTCCTGGATCTCACCCACTACGTGAATCGCCTTGCTGCGGATTTTCGGATTCAGATGCGTGCAGAGCGTGATCAGCTGCGCCTTAAGCTGGTCGCTGAGCCCTAGTTCCTGCGCGATGGTCATCGCTTTAAGTTGATCGTCGATCTGCCCGCTCACGAGGCGCCGGCCCAACCGCACCGTCGCATCGGGCAGCAGCTTGAGCATCGCCCTGCCGGCCTGTTTTCGGGTGGAACGATCGAGGCGATCGAATCTCGTCCAGAACAGATCGAACCCGACCTGGCCGATCGACCGGCTGATCACCCGCCGCACGCTTTCGGGCGCGCTGGTCATCATCTGCAGCAGAATATTTTCAAAGTCCGCCGGCTTGCGACGGATGATTTCCCTCGCGGCCATTCGCATCAGCCGCTCATCGGGGTCGGTGAGGTACGACTGGATCAGCTTCACGCTCGCGCCGCGTTTGCGATGGATGGCCACCCGCAGCACGTTGAGGCGCGCGGTGAAATCGGTCATCGCGTGATTTCGGAGCCGCTCAATGCGCTCGTCCTGAATCACATCGTGTACACCCGTGTGGACGAGCCACTCGGCGATGCGGGCCGCATCGATGGGCGTGCGGCGTTCAATGTCGTGCATCAGTTCCATCTCGCCCAGCCACACGCCGCGGGTGACGTGCTGCATGCAGGTTTCGAGCTGGTGATCCTTGAGCCAATACGTGCGGCGAAGCAGCCCATCGAGCACCGGCGCTTCGCTGATCCGCGAAAAGGCGATGTTAAAGTGCGACCGCAGCTGCCCGTGGCTCGCCCCGAGCAGGAATGACTCCACGCTCTCGCTGGCCGGCGGCTGCTGCAGGCGGCGCACCATCGGCGACTGCCCGCCGTGCTTGGCCGTGTGCAGAATCGCCAGCGTCTTGCTGCCGGCCCAGTCGCACAGGAGCAATCCCGCGCGCAGCAGGTCGGCCGCGTGCTTGCCGCGATGTATGTCGAGCGCCCGGGCGACGGCGAGTTCGATTTCGGGGCGCTGTTCCATCAGATCGGCGTAGATGGCGGAGCGATCGGGCGATTCGGCCAGAGGATCCTGCGGCTGCGATGAACCTGAGGCCGCGTCCGCCTGCTCGTCGACCCACACGCCGCTTTTTTGCAGCGCCCGCGTCTCCACCGCCACCCACCGCGCCATCGCCACCAGCGATTTAACCGCCATGTCCGCGAGTGCGTCATCGCCGGCGTGGAGATTCTCCAGCAGCACGTACGCCAGTTTCGCCTGCCGGCCGAACGCGATGAGTTTGAGCGCGTTGATGCGAACTGCGTGGTCGTCGCTGCGTCCGCATTCGCGGAGAGCAGTGTGGAAATTGCGGATCTGGCTGAGCACGCGCTGCTGGATCGATTCCGGCAACGCATCGAACTGCCCCACCACGCCGCTCAGCCCACCGACCGTGTTGCGCTGCAGGAGCGCATCCAGGCAGGCGGCCTTCTCCGGCGTCGTGCCCAGACGCAGTCCTTCCAGCAAACAGAGGTCCGCCGCGTCGTTCGGCGAAGCGATCAGGGCTTGAAGGATCTGGTCCGACATAAATACTTTATCGGACGTTCGCCCGGGGTGGCTTGAGCATAAAGCGACTGTTTGGCGATCGATTTTGCGCTGAATAACTGCTGAACATTACGACAGTTAGGCATAGCGCGACCGAATTGCCACCCGGCCGTCCTATGATGCGGCTTATGGCTTCGATCCTCTCCGTCACCGCCGCCCGCCGCCGCACAATGCGCGAATCTCTGCTCGCCGCCGCGTTCTTCGCGTTAGAACTGGCGGCCGTGGCCACCGTGATCAGCGTCGCGTACCACTACTTCGGCCAACCGGGCGCGACGTGGGCGATTATCTCCTCGGTTCTGGTGCTCTACCCCGGCATCACGCAGAGCTTTTCGGCAGCGTTTCTCCGGATCTTCGCTAACCTGCTGGGCAGCTTGGTGGGTTTGGCGATCGGCGCGTGGCTCGGCACGGATATGCCACAGGTCATCCTCGCGCTGGTGATCGTAATTTTCATCGGCGAACTGCTGCAGATGGACCTGGCCCTGCGAACCGCGTGCGTGGCCGCGATCATCGTGATGAGCGCCAACGACCACAACGTGCGATTGAGCGCGATCGAACGCATCAGCGCCGTCATCGCCGGCTGCGCCGCTGCCCTGGCGGTACAGATC
>Ga0070665_100002735_pt1 | contig 19115 bp, 15 predicted proteins | sample KBSS13metaG_FD_65862 | JGI IMG/M metagenome (GOLD analysis project Ga0070665, IMG submission 65862) | Switchgrass rhizosphere microbial communities from Kellogg Biological Station, Michigan, USA - KBS S1-3 metaG | ecosystem: Host-associated > Plants > Roots > Rhizosphere > Soil ...
AGATCACTGCCGAAGCGACCGCCGCGGCCAGGCAGGCGCATCGCCCGCAGTCACAACCGGTGCTGTCGGCATGTACGAATTGAACGACAAGGGCTGGCCCCTGATGCCGGCTCTCACCACGTAAAGGCTAGCCTCACAACGGATTCGCCCGACGAGAGATCACATCGTCGGCACCGTCGACGTCATAACAGCCGAGGCCGACGCTATCAACAGCAGCGCATCGCGCTGAGGACGGTCACTTATGCCGTATTCATCAACGGCACCGGGCACCGACTCACCGCGGCGAACCCGGCGTGATGACTTCGACGTAGCTGAAAGTACCGCCTCGAGCGCCTGACGCTGCTCACGCCGTGTTCTGGGCCGTCTCGTGGTTGTGCCGCTGTATGGCACGGACGCTCGACAAGACGTGGAGCGAGGTGGTTCCCTCTGCCGGTGATCGCGATCACAACTGTCGATCGTGGTCGCGACGTGGGTGGATGCCGCACACCACTTCCCGATCTTGATGGCGGGTTACAGAAGGAGAGCGATGAGCGTAGCCGGACTGACTGCCATGGCAACCCAGCGATTCTCCCGCTCTCGATGAACGTGACGACACTGGCCAAGCCGTTGCGCGGCGTCGGCGGGTTCTTCGCAATGTCGGTCGACACTCTTATGCTGTTGCCGCGCAAGCCGTTTGCATGGCGGGAGTTCGTGCGCCAGACCTGGTTCGTCGCCAGAGTGTCACTGCTGCCGACGTTGCTACTAGCCATGCCGTTCTCGGTGCTGCTGGTGTTCACCTTCAACATCTTGCTCACCGAGTTCGGCGCCGCCGACTTTTCGGGAAGCGGCGCCGCATACGGGACCGTCACACAGATCGGCCCTACCGTGACCGTGCTAGTCGTCGCTGGCGCGGGCGCAACGGCCATGTGTGCCGATCTCGGGGCGCGCACCATCCGCGAAGAGATCGACGCGATGAGGGTGATGGGCATCGACCCTCTGCAAGCACTGGTTGTCCCGCGCGTACTCGCCGCCACCTTCGTCGCGGTCATGCTGTCGTCGGTGGTCATCTTGGTGGGCCTGATAGGCACCTTCGCCTTCGCTGTCTTCATTCAGCACGTCACACCTGGGGCCTTCGTGGCCGGGATCACCCTGCTCACCGGGGTCGGTGACGTCGCCGTCGGCTTGATCAAAGCAGCGTTGTTTGGCATGTGTGCCGGGCTCATCGCCTGCTACAAGGGATTGTTCGTTGCCGGCGGGCCGGCCGCGGTCGGCCACGCAGTCAACGAAACGGTCGTCTACACCTTCATGACGCTGTTCGCCATCAACATCGTCGCCTCTGCGGTCGCAATCGAGGTGCTCTATTGAGCGCCGTAAGCCCCCCGTATCGACTGCAGCGTCGCCTGTCCGAATGGGGCGCGCGCCTGGACCGCCTCGGTCTGCAGACGCTTTTCTACGGACAGACGCTGCGTTCGACCGGCGATGCCGTATTGCGTTATCGGACAGAGCTGTTGCGGCTGATCGCTGAGATGGGATTTGGGGCCGGAGCCCTCGCAATGATCGGCGGCACGGTCGTCATCGTCGGCTTTCTCACGGTCTCGGTCGGCGCCCTCGTCGCGGTCATCGGATTCAACCAGCTGTCCCAGATTGGGATCGAGGCGCTGACGGGGTTCTCCTCGGCCTACTTCAATGTTCGGCTAATCGCTCCGCTGATCGCCGGAATCGCCTTGGCCGCAACGATTGGCGCCGGCGCAACCGCGCAATTGGGTGCGATGCGGATCAACGAAGAGATCGACGCCCTTGAAGTCATGGGCGTGCGTGCAGTGTCCTTCCTAGCTTCCACCCGGCTCGTCGCGGGAATCATCGTCGTGATCCCCCTCTACAGCGTTTCGCTGATAAGTGCCTTTCTCGCCGCCAAGATAGGTACCACGGTGTATTACGGCCAATCTGTTGGCGTCTACGACCACTACTTCAACACATTTCTAAACCCCAACAGCGTGATCTGGTCGTTCCTGCTTGCCATCACCATGGCGATCGTCATCATGCTCGTGCACACGTACTACGGGTTCAACGCCTCTGGCGGACCGGCCGGTGTCGGGGAAGCGGTGGGCCGGGCAGTACGAGCCTCGCTGGTGGCATCGACCGTGATGACAATGTTTGTTTCGCTGGCCATCTATGGCCAGTCCGGCAACTTCCACTTCTCGGGCTAGCCGATGGATCAGTCCCGACGTCGACGCCGCGTCCGCCCGGCTTGGTGGTCACTCGCTTTGGCTGCTGTCCTCGCGACACTCATGTTTGTGTGCTCGGGTTTCTTCGCCGGCACGTTCCGCGATTTCGTACCCATCACGTTGACCTCCGACCGCTCCGGTTTGGTCATGGAATCGGGCGCCAAAGTCAAGATGCGCGGCGTGGAGGTCGGTCGCGTAGCGGGCATCGAAGGTGGCGCTCAACCGGTCAGGCTGCAGCTACAGATTTCCCCTGATCAGATCAGCCACATTCCGTCCAACGTCGAGGCGCAGATCCGCTCCACCACGGTATTCGGTGCTAAATACGTAGACCTCGTCTACCCCGACAAGCCCAGCGCCAAGCGCCTCACGGCCGGTGCGGTACTGATATCACGCAACGTCAGCACCGAAGTCAACACCGTGTTCCAGAACCTGGTCGAACTGCTGAACCACATCGACCCCGCCAAACTCAACGCAGTGCTGACCGCCTGGGCGGACGCGCTTCGTGGGCGCGGTGACCGCATTGGCGAGGCGATTACCGCATCGAACCAGGTGCTTGAGACGGTCAATCCTCTCATGCCCACGGCGCAACGAGATTGGCAGTCACTCAGGGGATTCGCCGATACTTATGCAGATGCAGCACCGAACATCTTGTCCTTCCTCGACGCAAACACGACTACGAGCGCCACAATTGTCAATCACGCTCGCGACCTGGATACGCTGCTACTCAACACAATTGGCTTTGCGCGCGCAGGCACCGACCTGCTAGCTGCCACTCGAGAGAGCTTCCCCAACGCTGTCAACATCCTCGAACCGACTACCGCACTTCTCTTCAAGTACAACCCGCAGTACACGTGCTTGCTGCAGGGCGCCAAGTTCGCGCTCGACCACGGGTACTACGACATGGCAGGAGGCAACGGTAAGTCAATCGTGCTCGATGCCGGGTTGACCTGGGCGGTCGATGGTTACCGCTATCCGGACAATCTGCCAATCGTCGCGGCAAAGGGCGGCAGCGGCGGCAAGCCCAGCTGTGGGTCGCTACCAGACGTCTCCAAGAACTGGCCCGTGCGCCAACTCATCGCGAATACCGGCTTTGGCACCGGCTTGGATTTCCGACCGAACCCGGGTATCGCGCACCCATGGTGGGTGGACTTCTTCCCCGCCACCCGTGCGGTGCCGGAACCCCCGAGCATCCGTGGAATGGGACCGCCGGCGATTGGTCCCGTGCCCTACCCGGGCGCCCCGCCGTATGGCGCGCCGCTGTACGGCCCGGACGGAACACCCCTGTACCCACCGCCGCCCGGCTCGCCGCCGGCCGCCGAAGCGGCACCGCCTCCACCGGAAAATGCTGCACCACAACCGAGCCCATGATCGACGCGCCGTCTAAAGGACCTGCCCATGAGAAGTGACCTGCCAGGCATCGCTGCGCGCCTGGGATTGTTCGCCCTCGCGTGCGCAGCGGGAACCTTCGCACTCATCATGGTTTTCGCACAACTCAGGTTCGGGCCTGCGACCACGTACAACGCCGTGTTCACGAACGTGAGCGGGTTGGAAGAGGGACAGTTCGTCCGGATCGGCGGCGTCGAGGTAGGCAAAGTCGCCCACATCACCGCCCATGACAACGACACCGCGACCGTCGCCTTTACTGCCGACGATTCGGTCGTGATGACCGATGGGACACGAGCACTCATCCGCTACGACAACCTGATCGGCGATCGCTATCTGGAGTTGCAGGAAGGTGCGGGCGGCGTACACCCACTCAAACCGGGGGACACCATCCCGGTGCAGCGTACGCAGCCTGCGCTGGACCTCGATTCGCTCATCGGCGGATTCCGTCCACTGTTCAAGGCGTTGAATCCCGATCAGGTCAATGCGTTGAGCAGCCAGCTGATCCAGGTATTTCAGAATCAGGGGGCCACGATCAATTCCTTTCTGTCCCAAACCGCGCAGCTGACATCCGCGCTGGCCGATCGCGATGAGCTGATCGGCCAAGTTATTACGAACCTCAACACTGTGCTTGGCTCACTCAGTGCTCAAAGTGGGAAATTCGATGAGGCCGTCACCTCGCTATCGCAACTCGTCGAGGGTTTGGCTGCCCGCAAGACCGACATCAGCAACTCGGTAGCCCACTCGAACGCCGCTGCAGCGTCGGTCGCGGATCTGATGCAACGAATCCGCCCGCCGTTCGCCAACACGGTGACCCAGTCCGACCGAGCCAACGGCATTGTGGTCGCCGACCATGATTACGTCGACAACCTGTTCGCTACGCTTCCCGACGCCTACAAAGTCCTTGGGCGCCAAGGACTCTACGGCGACTTCTTCTCGTTTTACCTCTGCGATCTCGTGCTGAAGGTCAACGGCAAGGGCGGACAGCCGGTCTATATCAAAGTGGCCGGCCAGGACTCGGGACGGTGCACACCGCAATGAAGCCCCTATTGGAACGGAACCTGGCAGTCATCGGTGCGGTCGGGATCGGCGTCACCGCCGGGGTGGCCTTGGCCGCTTTGCAGTACGACAAGCTCCCGTTCTTCACAAGCGGACATGAATACAAGGCGTACTTCGCCGACGCCAGCGGGCTGCAGGCCGGTGCCGACGTCCAGGTTGCCGGATTGAAAGTGGGCAAGGTGTCCAGCGTCGACCTCGACGACGCCCGCGTAGTTGTCACCTTCGATGTCGACAAAGACCTGCGGCTCGGGGATCGCACGGAGGCCGCTGTCAAGACCAAGAGCCTGCTCGGGGTGAAGGTCCTCGAGGTCAGTCCACAGGGGGAACGGCCTCTGACGCAAACGATTCCAGTGGAGCGGACCAAGGCCGCCTACCAGCTGCCGGACGCGCTGGGCGATCTGTCGACAACCATCGCCCATCTCAACACCGACGATTTGAACGCGTCGCTGAGCACGCTGGCGAACGAGTTCGCCGATACCCCACCAGCTTTGAAAGACGCGGTCGCCGGTGTCGCACGCTTCTCGAAGACACTCAACGACCGTGACCAACAACTACGCGAACTGCTCGCCAATGCCAGGGCTGCCACGCATGTGTTGGCCAACCGTACGGACCAGATTGTCAGTCTGATCAAGGATTCCAACGCGTTGCTGGCGCAATTGCGGACCGAGAGCTCGGCGTTGGATGCCGTCTCGGGGAATGTGTCAGCAGTGGCCAAACAGCTCGCGGGCTTCATCGCCGACAATCGCGCCTCGCTTCGGCCGTCACTGGACAAACTCAACGGGGTGCTGACCTTGCTGGACAACCGCAAAGACAAACTGCAGGAGTCCATCAAGCTGCTCCACCCATTCATGATGTCGCTCGGCGAAACGGTTGCCTCCGGGCCCTTCTTCAAGCCCTACATCGCGAATCTGCTGCCCGGACAGTTCATTCAGCCGTTCGTCGAGGCGGCCTTCTCCGACTTGGGGCTAGACCCGAATGTTTTGCTGCCTTCACAACTGACCGATCCTCAAACCGGCCAGCCGGGCACCCCGGCACTGCCCGTGCCCTACCCGCGCACCGGACAGGGCGGCGAACCGCATCTGACACTGCCCGACGCGATCACCGGCAACCCGGGTGATCCCCGCTACCCATACCGCGAACCACTTCCCGCACCGCCACCGGGAGGCCCGCCCCCGGGGCCGCCTGCCAATGTGATGCCACCTCCCACGCCGACGCCCGTATTCGTACCTGCGCCTGGTGAAGTGCCGCCGGTCAACCCGGCAGGGACCGGAGGTGCACGATGACGCGTTCCCGCATGCTGACCATCGGACTGGCACTGGTGCTGTCAGCCACCCTGATCGCAGGTATAGCGATAGCGTCGCGGCCACTTTGGAAGTCCGCCTTCAGCAACCGGTTGGTGGCGTACTTCGACAACAGCACTGGAATCTATCCCGGCGACAATGTGCTGATCCTCGGGGTGCCTGTCGGCAAGGTCGAGAAGATCGAACCACAGCCGCAGAGCGCACGGATCACCTTCACCGTCGACCGTAAGTATCGCGTCCCCGCCGACGTTCACGCTGCAATCATCTCGCCCCAACTAGTAACGGCGCGATCGATCCAGCTCACCCCCGCCTACACCGGCGGACCTACGATCAGCGACAACGCCGTTATCCCCCGGGAGCGGACCGCGGTTCCAGTCGAATACGACGATCTACGCGCGCAACTACAGAAACTGAGCGAAAGCCTGGAACCTACCGGACCCGGCCAGACCAGCCCGCTGGGCGCGTTCGTCAACACCGCGGCCAACAATTTGCGCGGCGAAGGCGACCATATCCGCACCGCGGTCAGTCAACTTTCTCAAGCCATTTCGGCATTTGGCGACCACAGCGACGACGTCTTCTCCACCGTCAAGGACCTCTCGGTGATCACGTCTGGGCTGCAATCCAGCACAACCCTGATGCGAGAACTCAACACGAACTTCGCGGCCGTGACAGGCCTTCTGGCCAACGATCCCGATGAGGTAGGAACGGCGATTGCCGACATCGATGCGGTCGCATCGGACATCCGAGATTTCGTCGGCGAGAACAAGGAGCCACTTGGAGTGGCCTCGGACAAGCTCGCCTCTGTTACCACTGCCCTTGTCGCCAGCCTCGATGACATCAAACAGACCCTGCATACCGCACCCAACGTGTTGGCCAACTTCAACAACATCTATGACCCGGCAAACGGCGGCGCGACTGGCATCCTCGCCGTCAACAACTTCTCCAACCCGATCAACTTCCTTTGCGGTGCCATTCAAGCAGCCTCCCGACAGGGTGCGGAACAGGCGGCGAAGCTCTGCGTGCAGTACCTGGCCCCGATTGTCAAGAACCGCCAATACAACTTCTTGCCGCTCGGCACCACCATCGGTCTTGCTGCACCCCTCCCGGTGGTCGGCGCGATGGCCCGGCCTAACGAAGTCACCTACAGCGAGGATTGGATGCGTCCCGACTACCGCCCCACGGCACCGTTGCCCGCCGCGCCATCGGCGCAGCCCGCCGCGGGACCTCCACTTGCGGCTGAAGCCGCCGCATCCGACCCCGGACCCACCGGTGCATCATCGGCGACTGCGTCAAACGGCCCGGTGAGCACCGACCCCTCCGCGGGGCTCCAAGGCATGATGGTCCCGCAGGAGGGCCAGCGGTGAACAGCATGAGACTGGCCGCCTTGACAGCCGCCGTCGTGCTCGTCTCCTGCCTTTCAGGGTGTGGATGGCACGGCCTGAATTCCCTACCCTTACCCGGCACCGCGGGCAGCGGACCGGGGGCATTCACCGTAATGGCTCAGCTGCCCGACGTGACCAACATTCAACCCAACTCGCGTGTGCGAGTGGGCGACGTGACCGTCGGCAACGTGGTCAAAATCGAGCGGCAAGGCTGGCATGCATTGGTCACGATGAGGCTCGACGGTGACGTCGAACTTCCGGCCAATGCGACGGCCGGTGTCGGTCAAACCAGTCTGTTCGGCACTATGCATGTCGAGCTAGGGCCACCCGCCAACACTCCACCAGCGGGCCGCCTGCATCAGGGTTCGCTGATCCCGCTGTCCAACGCCGACGCGTACCCGACGACCGAGCAGACCCTCGCCTCGTTGTCGCTTCTGTTCAACGGGGGCGGTATCGGTCAAATCCAGGACATCACTGCGGCGTTCAGCACGGCGCTGCGCGGGCGCGAGCAAGACCTGCGTGGGTTCAACGAACAGGTCAATCAATTCGTCAACCACCTCAATGAGCAGCGCGACGACATCATCGCCGCAAACGAGAGCATGAACCGCCTCGCCAGCCAATTCGCGGACAAGAAGCCGATTTTCGACAAGGCCCTGCGCACCATCCCCGATGCCCTGGCGGTCCTCAGGGACCAGCGCGAGAATATGGCAGACGCGTTCGACCAGTTCGGCAAGCTCAGCGCCCTCACTACCGACACTCTCAACAAGAGCAAAGACAATCTGGTCAAAGAGTTCAACGACATCGGACCGGTCCTGGAGTCGTTGGCCAATGCCGGTCCGGCGCTGACCCGCTCGGCCAGTCTGTTCAGCACGGTGTGGCCAAAAGAAAACCTCGACAAATGGTTCCGTGGCGACTACGCAAACCTGACCATGGTCGTCGACCTGACCTTGAGTCGCCTGGATAGCGGATTGTTCACCGGCACTCGATGGGAAGGCGATCTCACCGAACTCGAACTTCAGTGGGGCCGAACGATCGGACAACTGCCGAGCCCCTATACCGCAGCCAACCCGCTACTCGCTCCTTACCACTACGACCAAGGCCCCTAGCATGCATTTGAATCGGCGAATCCGAATTCAGTTGGCTCTCTTCGTCGTTGTGGCGCTCGGTGCCTGTGCGGTCTTGGCCTTCGGCTACCTCAACGCGCCGGCGACGTGGTTCGGTGTTGGGCGCTACACCGTCACCCTCGAATTGCCTGAGGCAGCGGGTCTTTACAAGACGGGCAATGTCCTCTACCGCGGCACCGAGGTGGGCCGCGTGGAGGACGTCGGACTCACCGACGAGGGGGTCGAGGCGGTGCTGTCACTGCGATCGGACATTTCCATCCCGGCCGACCTCGATGCCGCCGTTCACAGTGTCACAGCCATCGGTGAGCAATATGTGGAGCTCTCACCGCGGGGCGATTCGCCGCCGCTTCGCAACGGTGCTGTCATCCCCCGCGACCGCATATCGGTACCTGCCGATGTCAACTCGCTGCTGGCCAGTACGAATCGGGGGTTGGAGGCTATCCCGCACGACAACCTGACCACCCTTGTCGATGAAAGTTACCGCGCCTTCGGTGGTTTGGGTCCCGAGCTCTCCCGGATCGTCGACGGATCGACGCGGCTGGCCATCGACTCTCGGAAGAATCTGGAGCCTCTGGTCACCCTCATCAACACGTCGGCCCCCGTTTTGGACACGCAGGTCGACACGTCCGACGATATCCAGGCCTGGTCGGCGCATGTGGCCAACATTGCCGGCCAGCTGCAGACGCACGACGCCGCAGTGGCCGGCGTGCTGCAAACGGCTGGTCCGGCAGCCGACGAAGCGCGAGCGCTCTTCGAACGGCTTCGACCCACTCTGCCCGTGCTTCTGGCCAACCTCGTGACGGCGGGACAGGTGGCGGTCACGTACCAACCGGCGCTCGAGCAGGTGCTCGTTCTACTGCCTCCATTCGTTGCGGGGCTACAGGGCACCATGCTGGCCGATAGGGACATCAAGTCGCCCTATCGGGGTCTCTTCCAGAACCTCGCACTGAATGTGAACTTGCCACCGATCTGCACCACCGGCTTCCTGCCACCACAACAGAAGCGCGCGATGAGTCTCGTGGATTTCCCCGACCGCCCGCCCGGCAGCTTGTACTGCCGGACGCCGCAGGATTCGCCATTCAGTGCGCGCGGAGCACGGAACTATCCCTGCCTCACCGCGCCGGGAAAGCGCGCCCCGACCGTGGCGATGTGCGAGAGCGACGAACAGTACGTTCCGCTCAACGACGGCTACAACTGGAAAGGCGACCCGAACGCCACGCTCTCGGGACAAGCCGTCCCGCAGCTGCCACCCGGCTCGCCTGGCCAGCAGAGTGCACCACCGGCCCCACCTCCGGTGCCTGCGCTGGCAGCGGCAGAGTATGACCCCGCCACCGGAACGTATTTCACTCCCGATGGGCGTCAATACACCCAGGCCGATTTGGCACAAGACTCACCGAGGGATAAGACGTGGCAAGCGATGTTGACACCGCCGGGGAGTTGACCGGCTCGTCCCAGTGGGTCCGACGTGTCGGTCGGCGGGTGGTCGCAATGAGCGTCGGCGCCGCCGTCACCGCCGGGGCGGTCGTGGCAATACCGGCTGCACATGCCGACAACAAGCGACTCAATAACGGCGTCGTCGCCAATGTCTACACGATCCAGCATCAGGCTGGCTGCACCAACGACGTCAGGGTCGACCCCGCGCTTCAGCTTGCTGCCCAGTGGCACACCAACGACGTCCTCAATAATCGGACGCTCGACGCGGACATCGGCTCGGATGGCTCCACTCCGCAAGACCGCGCCAACGCTGCTGGATTCCACGGCAAGGTCGCCGAAACGGTGGCCATCAACCCCGCATTGGCGATCAGCGGTATCGAAATACTCAACCAGTGGTACTACGACCCCGCCAAGCTCGCGATCATGCGCGATTGCGCCAACACAAGGATCGGCGTGTGGTCGGAGAACAGCCTCGACCGAACCGTCGTGGTCGCTGTCTACGGGCAGCCAACCTGAGGCTGGCAATAAGGGTGAATGTCCACCTCGCCGTTTCAGCCGTCTAATGTGGCGCGCGGTCGCCTAATGAATTCCAGCGATCGTTTCGCACAGCGGCACACCGACTGTGAATCGACGCACGACACCGCCAACGTTGGCGATGTGCTTGCCGCAGTCGCTGTTTCACAGAATCCACATGACCCCCTGGAGGGACTCGAACTTCGCGATGTGCCGAAACCGCAGCCCCGGCCGGGTGGGCCGTGGTGCGGGTAGCGGCCTCGGCGCTGAACAGCTACGAGACCGGCCGGTTCAAGTCGACCGCGAAACCCTCACACTAGTCGTGCAGGGCCTGCCATACCGTTACGTATGTTGCTCAGCCAATTGACCAGGTCAAGCGCTCGTGGTCGACGGCGGCCCTCCGGCCCATTGACGGTCGTTGATGTTTGAGCCGCAGGTCGCCAGCGTCAGAGCTCCAAGCCACCTGTCCCGGCGATGTGCTGAAACGTTGTGGAGCTAAGGGGAGCTCACCTTTTCGCGGCGAGTCGCTAGGGCGCCTAGGAGGCCCCGCTATTCGATTTCCCCAGGTGGCGACTCAGGTAGCGGCCCACGATGTCGTTGAATTCGTCGGCGCGTTCTACCTGGGACCAGTGTCCGCACTGGCTGAAGATGTGGGCGTCGGCGTGCGGGATGATGTTGAGCAGGTCCCAGGTTCGCGACACCGGGATCACGACGTCCTGGACTCCGTGGATGAGCAGGACCGGGATCTCCAGTCGGGCGAGTAGGTCGAAGTCCAGCGGGAGTTCGGTGCGGTCGCGGTCGCGGGCGGCCACCACATCCTTGAGGCGGTCGGAGGCGGTGTCGTTGAGTGCGGAGGCGTAGCGCAGCGACACCAGTTCATCGGTCACCAGTGACTTGTCGACGACGAACTGCTCTAGTGTGTTGCGGACGCCTTCTTCGGTGAGGTTGGGGTTGGAGTGTCCTTTGAGGGCTCCGGTGAGTTTTGCTCCGCCGGTGCCCATGGACACGATGCCCAGTAGCCGGTCTGGGAAGTCGATGGCGAACTGGAAGGCCAGCCAGCCGCCGAGTGAGTTGCCGATGATCCAGGTTTTGTCGATGCCCAGGGCGTCGAGGACGCGCACGGCGTGGCGGACCCATTCGCGGATGCCGTAGGCGGTGCCGTCGGCGACGACGGACTGGCCGTAGCCGATGGAGTCGATGGCGATGCAGCGGCCGTGCTTACTCAGTTCGGGGAGGTTGAGCCACCAGTTCGCCGCGGCGGTGACACCTGTGCCGGAGCCGTGCAGGAACAGGATCGGGATGCCCTCGCCCAGCTCGTGGTAGTGGGTCAGCTCGCCGTCGGCGGTGGCCAGCCATTTGTCGTCTAGGCCGAAAAAGTCGTTGGTGGTGTAGTCGGGGATTGCGGCGGTGGTGGTCATGAGGTGCTCCTTGGGATCGGGCGGGGTCAGTGGGGAGTGCGCAACGTCGCCGGGCCCGGCGTGGCGGTGGTGATGGAGAATCCGGCGATCCATTCCGGGATGGGCCGGTAGTAGCGCGAGGTCATCCGGTAGGGCCCGAACGCCGACAGGGCGGCGTAGGCGGCGATCCAGGTGCGCACCTCGTGTGATGAATTGCCTGCTGCGGCAACGAAGTCGGCGACTGTCCAGGCATCGATCGGGGTGAGGTCGCCGTCGGCGAGGATGTCGAGCAGGTGGTTGTCCCAGTCGGGGTTCAGCGGCTGCAGGGTGGCGGTACCGGCGGCGAAGTCGCGTCCGGCGGTGATGACGCGGTTCTCGCGGGCGGCGCGTTCGTCGGCGGTGATGCCGCGGCCGTCGATGAGACGTTGGCGGACCGGTTCGGGTGTGGTGTCGAACTGTGGCACCGGCGGATCGTGGGACAACCCGCCGGATCCCAGCAGCAGCACCCGCTTGTCGAGGCCGTCGATGGCGCGGCCGACGGCTTCGCCGAGCAGCCGGATCCGTTGCACGGGTCCGAGTGGGGTGCTCACGGAGTTGATGAAGATCGGCACCGTGGGGACTGCGGTGATCGACCCGAACAGGAGCTCTAGGGGCTGGGCGAAGCCGTGGTCGACGTGCATCCGCTCTGACAGTGCGGTGTCGATGCCGGAATTCAGGACGTGTTCGGCGACGGTGTGTGCGACGTCGCGGTCGACGTGCAGTGGCCCGGCCTGGGTACCGTAGTCGCCGACCGACACCGCGGCGCGCCCGATGCAGAACGGCGGCAGCAGGTCGTAGAACACGCCGTTGTAGTGATCGGGGGCGAAGATCACCACAACCTCTGGATTGAAGTCCTCGACAAAGCTGCGGGCGGCGGCTAGTTCGGTGTTGACCTCGTTGAGGACGCTGGCGTCAGGGTCGTTGCGTCCCATCAGCGGTGAATGCGACAGTGCGCACAGGGCGACGGTCATAGGCTGTTCTCCTTTACGTCGGGGGGTTTAGGTGGCAGCCAGGGTGGGGGCGACGGTGACCTGCAGTGGTGGGGCGGCTGCGTTGTCGGGGCTGGTGCCCAGCACCTGGGTCAGCGCCGCACCGAGGGCGTCGAAGGCCTCGTCGTCGTCCCACACCGCCGCAGTGTGACGCCAGGCGATGTAGCCGTCCGGACGGACCAGAAGGGCGCCCGCCTCGTGGATGTCGCGGAGCTTGTGCCAGGCGCAGTAGGGGTCGGCGGTGGCGGGCTCGCCGATCACCACGATGCGAAGGTAGGGCAGGTCGAGCTTGGCGGCGGCGTGGGCCCAGGCCTGTCCGGCCAGCCCGGTGACGAGGCTGAATTTTCCTTTGCCGGTGACGTCGAGAGTCGACACCCGTTGTCCGCGTTGATCAACGAGCCAGGCGTGGGGAATCTTGGCACCGGGGCGGGTGGTCGGCTGCGCATAGAGTTGGCGGTCGCGGTGCCACATTTCCTCGCCCGCGTCGGGGTCGACGATCACGGCGCATGAGGCGTAACGCTGGTTGAGTTCGACGCCTTGGGCGTTGAATTCGTAGTTCTTGAGCTCCAGCGCTTCGGCGATGGCATCGCGGACCGCCACGCCGTGGGGTCCGGGGTCGCGGACCTTGGCCAGGCCGGCGGCGACCGGATCGGCGGCGCCTTCAGTGGCGAAGCACGCGTTGAGCGGGCCGTAGTCTTTGCGGGATTGGTTGGCGCGGGCCACGATCTGGGCGCCGACGGGCTGACGCTCTTCGGTGTAGGTGTCGAGCAGACTGGGCGCGGCGTAGCCGTTGAGGACGAACGCGAGCTTCCACGCGAGATTGAATCCGTCCTGGATGCAGGTGTTGGAGCCCAGGCCGCTGCTGGGTGGGTGCCGGTGTACGGCATCGCCGCCGCAGAACACCCGGCCCTTGGAGTAGGTGGTGGCGTAAGCCTGGTTCACGTACCACACCGAGGTCGACTCGATCTCGATGTCCAGGTCAGGATCACCGACGAGGGTACGGATCTTGGCCAGCACATCGTCCGGGGCGAAGTCGGGTTCCCCGTCGGCCATGTTGAATCCCCAGCCGGCGATCCACGTGTGCCAGGGTCGGATGGCGCGCAGCAGGCCCATGCCGATCTCGCCGAAACTCTCGCCGGGGGTGAGGATCCAGTGCAGGATGCTGGGCCGGTGCTCGACGTATCGGCTCAGATCGGCGCGGAACAAGACGTACGCGGTGGCCGCGCGGGCCATTTCGCCGTCGATCTGCAGGCCGATGTCGTCGGCGACATTGGAGCGGGCGCCGTCGGCGCCGACGAGGTAGCGGGCGCGCATGCTGTACCGGCGGCCGGTGATGTTGTCGGCCAACTCGACGGTCACCCCGTGCTCGTCCTGGGTGTGCGACACGTAGTCGGTGTTGAACGCCGAGGTGGCGCCGCGTTCGGCCGCGTTTCTGAACAGCACCGGTTCCATGTAGAGCTGCGGGATGTCCAGCAGCCGGCAGGGGCTGTTGGCGATGTAGTCGCCGGCGCGGTCATCACCGGTGCCCCAGGTGCGTAGCCGGGCGATCTCCTCACCAGCCAGACTGGTGGTGAACAGCGTGTCGCCCATCAGTTCCCAGGGGGTGGCGTAGCGTTCGGCGTCTTGGTCGACGCCGAGGTCGCGCAGCACCTCGACGGTGCGTTGATTGGTGATGTGAGCACGGGGGGTGTTGGCCAGCCAGTTCCACCGGTTGACCAGGTGCACACGCACGCCGTAGGTGGCCAGTGCGAGCGCGGTGGCCGACCCCATCGGGCCGGTTCCCACGATCAGGACGTCGGTGTCGAAGTCGGTGGCAGCTGGGGAGTTAGGTGCGGTCATGACAGTTCATTGACGGCGTACAGCCGCGCGGCCAGCATGGTGGAAGTCATCTGTACTCCTAGTCAAGTTGGCGGTGAGAAACTTCAGGCGTGCGTGCGGAGGCCCGGCGCCAACGCGACATCGAGTTCGTCGGCGGTGGTGATCTCTGCGAGCAGACTCAGCGAATCAATACTGGCCAGGTGGGTAGCCTCATCGCGGGCAGAGCAGGCGTCTTCGACAATCACGACGCGGTAGCCCAGGTCGCTGGCGGTGCGCGCCGTCCCCTCCACCGAGAAGTTGGTCGCCACTCCGGCAAAGCACACGGTCGAGATGCCCCTGCGCCGCAACGCCTCATCGAGCTCAGAGCCCTGAAACCCACCGACGCGCGTGTGGGTGATCACCGTGTCGCGCCTCCTCGGTGCCAATGGCGCGACAATTTCGGCGAGTGGGTCACCGTCTTTGAGGCATCCAGAATCGGCGACGATGCCCAGGATGGGTGAATTCACGTTCAAATCGGAGAAATCGGGCTTCCAGGCCACCCGGGTGTAGAACACTGCGCCACCCGCGGTGCGGAATGCGCCGGCGAGTCGCTCGATGGTGCTGATGACGTTCCGCTCGACGACCTGGCCGTAGAACAACTCGCTGAAAGCTCCGTCGGGCCCCACTATATGGCCCTGACAGTGGATCACGATCAGGGCAGTCGACTGAGGATCAATCTGCATGACTACTCCAACAATGTTGTGCGGCACCGCTATCGGGTCACATCTTGAGCTCGATCCCGTGGGAAATCTCGAATCGACCCGTGCAAACTGGAATGCTAGCGTTCTAACTCACCGTAGTTCAAAGTGATGGGGCCCACAAGAACTAGAATGCTAGTTGTGCTGCACACCGGCCACCTACGCGTCGGCCTCCTAGTCCAGCAGCGCAGCGGAAGGAGCGCCCTGCATGCCCACAACGTTCGACGACAACACGTCAGCCGCTGCTCGGCTCTCCGGCGCTCGACTCTCGGCGGTGCTCTATGACACCCTGAAGTCGCGCCTTCTGGACGGTGTCTACGCCGCCGGCGACCGTATCGTCGTCGAGCAGGTACGACAGGAATTCCAGGTCAGCAAGCAACCCGTCATGGACGCACTTCGACGCCTTGCCGCCGAGCGGCTCGTCGCGATCATCCCGCAGTCCGGCATCGAAGTCGTCCAATACAGCCACCGCGAGATCGAAGACTTCTATCTGCTCTTCAGCGACTTCGAAGCCACCATCGCTGCCGTCGCGGCATCGCGACGAACCGACCGTCAACTCGACACCCTGCGCCGCACACTCACCGACGTCGACCATCTCCTCGAATCTGCAGATCCCGCTGCCCGGGCACGTGGATACCGCATCCACAACCGCGAATTTCATGCTGCGATTCACGCCATGTCGCACTCCCGCATCATGGAAGAAACGAGCCAGCGAATGTGGGACCTCTCCGACTTCCTCATCAACACAGCCGGGATCAACAACCCCATGTCGAGCGCACTCCCCCAGCGGCAATGCGAGCACGAAGCCATCGCCGCAGCCATCCGCGACCGCGACGAAGACGGGGCACGAGAGGCCATGCGGCAACACATCATCGGCACCGTCGCCATCATCGACGGAGAACGCCGAACCGAATCCGCCTAGCCGGTTGAGATGAAGATGGCTGGCAGCCTGGCCGTGGTCAACCTCGAAGATGGCCACGGCCGGTGAGCTCGCCGATAACGAACAACTGCGTCAGTTTAGTCGCGGTATAACGATGGAATGATCTGCGAGGCAAGGTAATTCAGCAATCAGCGGTTGGCGACGTCGAAATCGACTCGGACCGTTCAACTCCCAAGACACCGCTAACGCGCTGAATTCCGCGGGCAGCACGCCGAATGGGTGACGGTCAATCCTGACCTGACGCGCGGGACACGCGGTACAGCCGCACACGTCCAGGCACGCCGCGCAGATGTTGCGCCCCTGCGGGCGACCACTCGAGTCCCTCAGCCGTGCCGACCGTCTTGCGTGCAGAAGCCGTAACCACGACTGTGCCGGCGCGTGCGAGGCCGGTGACGCGGCTGGCGATGTTGACCGGGCTGCCGTACCAGTCCCCCGCACGGCTGACGGCGAGCCCCGTCGCCACGCCAGCACGTAGTTGCGGTAGGTCGTGGGCGGCGGCGAGGTCGATGAGTTCCAGGAGGGCGGCGATCAGCCGATCCGTGTCCTTTGACACGAACATCACTGCATCACCAATGGTTTTGACAAATGTCACCGGCGGCACGGCAACGTCATGAGCCAACTCGCCGAGCCTGCCTGCCACGCGTTGGAGATCCTCGGGCGGCAGCATCTCGCCGAGTCGGGTGAAACCGGCAAGGTCGGCAAAAGCAACCGCAACTTGGCGGGAACCGGGAAGCCGACCGGTTGCACGTTCGGCGGCGGTGATTCCCTCGCCTTCGAACATATGGCGTATCTGCAACATCAACAGGCCTTCAACCATTCTCTTGAGCGAGGGAATGACGGCCTGCGCCAACGCGTCCGCGGACTCTGCGACATCAACCTCGCTCGCTCCAGGTTTGGCGAAAGCCTTGAAGGTCGGTTCGCGCATCATGGCAGCCCCACGGCGTAGTCCCTCGGCGAGCACCCTGACAATGGCAAGCATGTCATCTGGATCGACACCGAAGTCGAGAAGGTACTTGGCTTGCGTCGCGGCTTCTACGTCGGCCCGTGGCAACACGGCAGCGTCGGGATCATCGATGCGGGGCAGACCCGCGGCCCGCTGCATAGCCTGTAGGAACTCGAGGTCAATGCCGGTCGCGTGCACCATCTCACGCGTGGAGACATACACTCCGTCGTCGCCCATCACCCGGTTAGCGGGCAAAAGCATGGGGGTCACCGACGCCGCAATTTCGTCGGCCGTGAAGCCCCGCCGCATCAACCACGCGACCAATTCGGCCCGGTCTCGTCGCGCCTCACCCTCGAGCCCGTCCAGCAGAGCCGAGGTGCCCATGCTCGCTGGTGATTGATCAGCGTTGTCCTGTGCCATGACCCATCTTCACGCGCAACGGGGTGTGGTTTCTACAGACGAGCGGACCCTGCGGAAACCGTCACGGGATGCCGTCTGCTAGGTCATCCTTCGGTCACACCAAGCAGTCCTCGACGGTGCGAATCGCGTAGAAGCTTCTTGTCGTACTTGCCGGTCGACGTTCGGGGCAGCTGGTCGACGAACGTCCATCGCTCCGGAACCCACCAGCGCGCCACCTTGTCCCGCACGAACTCTTGCAGCTGCGCGACGCTGACCTCCTTACCAGAGTCCAAGACGACCGCGGCAAGCGGACGTTCCTGCCATCTGTCGTCGGGCACGGCGATGACCGCAGCCTCGAAAACCGCTGGATGTGAGGAGATCACGAGCTCCAGTTGTACCGAGGAGATCCACTCGCCACCGGATTTGATGACGTCCTTGGCGCGATCAGTCAGCGTGACATACCCGTCGGGATCAATCGAACCAACATCGCCGGTGACCAGCCAGCCATCGCTGAACGACTCCTCCGATTCCCGCCCGTAGTAGGCACCGGTGATCCATGGACCTCGCACCTGCAATTCACCGACCGCGGTTCCATCATTCGGCAGCACCGTTCCCTCGCCATCGACGATTCGTAACTCGACGCCGCACACGGGCCGCCCTTGGAGAGAGCGCAGTTGCCAATGCTGTGCCTCCGGCAGTTCGGCAGCCGGCTTGGAGATCGTGGCCAGTGGTGAGGTCTCCGTCATCCCCCACGCCTGGGCGATGTACACCCCGTACTTCTCCTGAAAGGTCCGCATCAGGTGCGTCGGAGTCGCTGAACCACCACAGCCGACCAGACGCAATGACGAGATATCCGCGTCGGGCCGGTCCTCGAGGTATCGCAGGATGTCGTTCCATACAGTGGGGACGGCACCGGCGATCGTCGGCCGCTCGCTCTCAATGAGTCCGACCACGGGTTCTGCTTGCAGAAAGCGGTCCGGTAGCACCAAGTCGGCGCCGGCCATCATGGCGGCGTAGATCAATCCCCAGGCGTTCGCATGGAACATCGGCACGATGGGCAGCACGACATCGTCGGGTCCGACCTCGAGTGCACCCTTGGCGCAGATTCCCATTGAGTGCAGGTATGTCGATCGGTGGCTATACACAACACCTTTGGGATTGCCCGTTGTGCCTGACGTGTAACACATTGCGGCGGCGCAGCGTTCATCGAGCTCCGGCCAGTCAAAGCCAGTCGGCTGGCCAGCGATGAAATCGTCATAGGCCACAACCGATTTCCCGGTCTCGGCCAAGCCCGCCAAATTTCCATTGCCGGTCACAATGACGGTGTGCACCATCGGAAGCTCGGGCAAAACAGAGGCCAGTTGCTCCGTCAGGCTGCCGTCGACGATGACGACTTCGTCCTCGGCGTGGTTTGCGATGAAGCTGATTTGCTCTGCAGCCAAGCGGATGTTGA
>Ga0070665_100002737_pt1 | contig 19094 bp, 17 predicted proteins | sample KBSS13metaG_FD_65862 | JGI IMG/M metagenome (GOLD analysis project Ga0070665, IMG submission 65862) | Switchgrass rhizosphere microbial communities from Kellogg Biological Station, Michigan, USA - KBS S1-3 metaG | ecosystem: Host-associated > Plants > Roots > Rhizosphere > Soil ...
GGGAACCCTACTAACCTTCGATACATTTACCATATGACAACTGTGAGGGGGCTAGGGGCTGAACTATCAGTCCAGAGGAAGCCCGATGTTCGATCAGATGAGCCACAGAATGAGGACCCGGTCAGCGGCCCTCCTGCTCGCGATCGACACGCGCCTCCACGGGATCCTCAAATATTGGCTGCTGGTGGCCGGGCTGCTGGCCGCTCTGCGCATCGCGCTGAGTTCGGGGTCGGCCGGCGCCAATGCGCTTTCAACCTTCTCGTCCTACATGCTGGTCGTGGTCGCGCCGTTCGTTTCGACGGTGTTGGCGCTATACTGGTTCCGCGACGGGCACCTGCAGGCGCAGCCGCAATTTCGGCTTGCCCGGGCCGGGCGCTGGCAGAATGTTAGCCGGGCCGAAGCGACGCGCCATGCGCTCTACGGCACCAGCGGGATCATGGTCTCGCTGCTGGTCGGCATCATGTTGAACGTGCCGGTGCGCGCGCTCGAATATCTCGCGGCGATGCCGCCGCTGCCGCAGGGCGCACCGGCCTGGGCGTCGGCGCTGCACTTCGCCATGACTTTTGACACCGTGCTGTTCGGCAGCCTGTACATGATCGCCTTCGTCGCGGCGCTGCGCCGCGTGCCGCTGTTCCCGCGGTTGCTGGCGGCGATCTGGATCGGCGACCTCACCATGCAATTGTTCACCGCCGAGCTGGTGACGCGGGCGGGCGGATTGCCGCCGGCGGTCGCCTCGGCGCTGCACGGGTTGCTCGACGGCAACGTCAAGAAGGTGCTGATCAGCGTGGCGCTGTGGCTGCCGTATTTGCTGATGTCGAAGCGGGTCAACGTGACTTACCGCCACCGGGTGCCGGCTTAAGCGGGTTTCACCCGAAGCTGCGAAAGAAGTCAGTTTCACACGACGGCACGAAGGCACGAAGTGCGTGCTCGCTTGACGCGCGTCCTCATCCAACTGAACCGCGGCGCATCGCGCGATCTCTTTGTTAGCGCCATCGTGCCTTCGTGCCTTCGTGTGAAACCCGGCGCGCGCCGACGACCCGATTCGCGAATCGTCGCTGAAACGTAACGAAATCTGGGCGTTGGCCTGTGGATAAATTCGTGTCGATCAGGCGACACTTTGTCCCGAATGGGGACATTTAGATTAAATTTAGATGGTTAATTTAGCACCCCTATCTTAAGATAAGGGTCAATAAAATCAATGGCTTACGCGCATTCGATTCAAACAGCGTTGATTAACCTGCGGTAAGAACCAGTGGTTGACAATGTATTAACGCGAGGTCAGCCCTTGTTCCCAGCTGAGCGCTCGGGGGCGCCGGCCACATGCCGAATTACTCGGTTCCATCGGCAGGTGGCAGGAAGGTTTGCGTTTCTTCTCCGACCAACGCGCAGCGGGTGATCCCACGCTTTCGAGCGGGGGGAGGCTTGAGAGAAGGAATGGTAATATGAAGACGTTCATCAACATGCTGCGCGACGACAGCGGTGCTTCCGCTGCCGAATATGCGCTCATTCTCGCCATTATTGGCGGCGCGATTGCCCTGGCGGCGATCACGCTCGGCAAGACGATCGGCAACTCGCTGAACGCTGGTGCGAGCTGCATCGCCAAGGGTTCGTCGGCCGTTGCGGCGGACTGCCCGTAAGACTTCAGTTGACCCGCGCCCCGGGAAGGGGGCGCGGGTTTCTTTTTTGGTTTGGAAGGAATGGTAACATGAAGACTTTCATCAACATGCTGCGCGATGACTCGGGTGCTTCGGCCGCCGAATATGCGCTGATCCTCGCCATCATCGGTGGCGCGATCGCTCTTGCCGCGATTACGCTCGGCAAGACCATTGGCAACTCGCTCAACAAGGGCGCGAGCTGCATTGCCAAGGGTTCGTCGGCCGTTGCGGCTGACTGCCCGTAAGATTTGCGTTCGGGAGGGGCCACCTTCGGGCGGCCCCTTCTTTGTTACCTGTTGTATCAAAGACGCGCTTTCGGCGGATGATTAAACTAAAGCTTACGCCGGAATCCGACTTGGGTTAATATCGCCGCGGGGGGTGGCTCGCATATGAACCGTCAAACCATGATCGCGCTCGGGATTGCGATCGTTCTAGGCCTCTTCGCGGTCTATATCGGCAATGCGTATCTCAACGGCCAACAGCAGCAGGCCGTCGCCGGCGGGACGACCAAGGTCGCCGTCGCTTCCGTGCCGCTGGCCTATGGCACCGAGCTGACGGCGGACAAGATCCGCTTCGTCGACTATCCGAATTCAAGCATTCCGCCAGGGGCGTACAACAACGCCGCGACGCTGATGCCCGCGGGTCAGAAGCGCTTTGCGCTCCTCGCGATGGGCGTCAACGAACCTATTCTCGCCGCCAAGATCAGCGCGCCGGGGCAGGGGGCGTCGATCGCCTCGCTGCTGACCGACGGCATGCGCGCCGCGACCGTCCGCATCGACGACGTGTCGGGCGTGGCCGGCTTCGTCCAGCCGAACGACAGCGTCGACGTGTTCATCACGCGCACACTGCCTGGCGATGCCGCCCAGCAAGTGACCGACGTGCTGCTGCAGAACGTCCGGGTGCTGGCGATCGACCAGGAAGCCAAGAATGCCGACGGGACGCCCAAGCTGGCGCGGAGCGCTACCTTCGAGGTTTCGCCGATCGACGCGCAGAAGCTGGCGCTGGGCCAGAAGACGGGCCAGCTCAGCCTGGTGCTGCGCAAGCCCGGCGAGCAGAACAACCCGGTCGTCGAGACCGTCAGCATGAACGACCTCCGCTACAACATGTACGGCGGCGCCCGTTATCCGGCGCCGGCGGTAGTTGGGGGTTTTTCCGCGGTCAGCGAGCCGCGTCCGGTCGTAACCCGGCCGAGCGCACCGCGCAGGGCGGCGCCAAGGAAGGTCGCGCCGGACAAGCCGAGCGTCGAGATTTACCGGGGTACCAAGAGCGACCAATATAAGGTGGGGGCATGATGGCCGCGAAGACATATCTGAAGGCCGCGCTTGCGGCTGCCGTGGGCGCCGCGGCGCTCGCTGCCGCGACGCCGGCTTTGGCCCAGGTGAGCATTGCCGAAGGCGTGCATGCCGGGGAACTCGATGTTCCGGTCAACAAGAGCCAGGTGCTGCGCACCGACCGGCCCTACGCCAAGGCGCTGATCGGCAGTCAGGAGATTGCGGACATCATTCCGATCTCCGGCACGTCGCTCTACGTGCTCGGCAAGAAGGCGGGGACGACCAGCCTCACCATTTACGACCGCTCGAACCGCCTGATCGCGGTGCTCGATGTGGTCGTCGGGCCCGACGTGATGACGCTGAAGCGCCAGCTTAGCGAAGTGATGCCGGGGAATGATGTCTCGGCGCGCATGGCCAATGACAGCGTCATCCTCGAAGGCACGGTGGCGAGCTCGCTCGAGGCCGACAAGGCGGTGCAACTGGCCGAGACCTACGCCCCGGGCAAGGTCGTCAACCTGATGTCGCTGGGTTCGGCACAGCAGGTCATGCTCGAGGTTCGCTTCTCCGAAGTGAAACGCTCGGCGCTGAAGCAGATCGGCGTCAATTGGGACGTCAACGACACCAACCTCAAGGGAATCACTGGCGGCGGCTCGGGCGTTATTCCGACCACCCAGACGATTACCACCACGTCCCCGGGGTTGACCGTCACTTCGACCGGCCCCGGCGCGGGCCAGCTTGTGCACGGGGCGATCACCGATTCATTCGGAATCCTTGCCCGGGCGTTCAGCGGCCTCGGCGCCAATTTCAGGGTTCAGCTCGATGCGCTCGAGCGTAAGGGCGCGGTGACCACGCTCGCCGAGCCGACGCTGATCGCGTTGTCGGGCGAGACCGCCAGCTTCCTCGCCGGCGGCGAGTTTCCGATTCCGACCGTTCAAAGCGCTGGCGGTGGTGGACAAGGCGGAAATAGCGCCATCACCGTCGAGTGGAAGCCGTTCGGCGTCAGCCTCGCCTTCACCCCGACCGTGCTTAGCGACGGCGTCATCAACATGATTGTCCAACCGGAGGTGAGCTCGATCGACCCGACGGCCTCGATCGTGGTCAACAATTTGACCATCCCGGGCTTGCAGACCCGCCGCGCCAAGACCGTGGTCGAGATCCGCGACGGCGAGAGCTTCGCGCTCGCCGGGCTGCTCCGCAAGGACTTCCAGGACACCATCCGCCAGGTGCCGTTCCTCGGCTCGCTGCCGATCATTGGCACGCTGTTCCGCTCGACCGGGTTTCAGCATGAGGAAACCGAGCTGGTGATCATCGTCACGCCGCACCTGGTGAAGCCGGTGCGTTCGGGCTCGCTCAAGGTGCCGACCGACCGGGTCGGGCCGCCCAACGAAGCCGACCTGCTGCTCAATGGCCGCACCGACACCGGCGTCCCGCCGTCGGCCGCGCCGTTCGTCCAGCCCGCGGCTCCGCCGCCGCCACCGCCCATCCCGGGCGGAACGGCCCAGGCGAAACCCATCGGATTTGAAAAGGACTATGGCCATGTCCTCTAAGCTTCTGCTGATCGCAGCTGCCGGACTGACGCTCGGCGCGTGCAGCACCATGAACAAGAACATCGGCCAAGAGGATCCGGCGCTGGGCGAAGCGGCGAAATACAATGCCGCGCTTCAGACCATCAATCCGGACCCCGTCTATCCGCCGGGTTCGGCGCAGCCAGGCGACAACGGCGCCAAGGGCGCGAACGCCGTCAAGCGCTACCGCTCGGACGCCGTCAAGCAAGTCGAATCCATGCAGACGACGGGTAGCTCCGGCGGCGGATCTCCACGCTAGGGATGCTTGAGGATGCGGCGCTCGGACCGGAATCTTCTTAGCAATACCAGCGGTGCCGTGGCGCCGACCATCGCGCTGTCCCTCGTCGCTCTGATCGCGGCCGGAGGTATCGCTTTCGATTACGCCCGCATGGCGAGCATGGACACCGAGCTCCAGGGCGCCGCCGACCAGGCCGCGCTCGCGGCCGCCAGCCAGCTCGATGGCAATTCAGGTGCCTGCTCGCGGGCCGCCGCGGCTGCCGCGGCCATGGTCTCTAACCAGACCCGGATGTCGAATGACGGCAATGGCCTGGCGATCGTCGTTCCCAACGAAGCGACGTGCGACGCGACCGGCCAGGTGCGCTTCTATCAGAACGCCTCGAAAACGACGGCTGCGACGAGCGATGCCAACGCCAAGTTCGTCGAGGTGCAGGTCAATTCCCGCGCAGCCCGTTACGCGCTGACGCCGATCGCCGGCGCCTTCTCGTCCGGGGCCATTGCCGCCGTGGCGTTTGCCGGATTGGACTCGGCGATCTGCAAGGTTCCGCCGTTGATGCTGTGCAATCCCAACGAGAACGGCGACCCGACGTTCACGATTGCCAACTACGTCGGAAAAGGCGTCCGACTGGTCGGCAACGACGGTGGCGGGATTTATGGACCCGGAAACTTCGGCTTCCTCGACACGGGCGCGGGCAATGGCGCGCAGACCCTGCGGCAGGTACTCGGCCAGCAGAACGTCCCGGGCGATTGCGTGTCGGGTACCGGGGTCGATACCGAGACCGGGTCGATCATTTCAGTCCGAGACGCCCTCAACACGCGCTTCGGTATTTACGACCAGGGATTGAACAACGCGTGCGGCAACAACGGGTCGCTCTGCCCGCCATCCACCAATATCCGCAAGGACCTGGTGCTTGACGGTACCGGCAACACGTTCGCCAAGGTTGGACTGACCAACAACAACAATGGCTGGAAAGAAGCCGCCAATCCCTACCCGGGGGCTGCGAACATCATCAACGCAACCGGCACGAACTATCACAGCCTCGACGACACCGAGATCGGTGCAATTGCTCCGATGGGCTATCCCGAAGACATGTGCCATGCATTCGGTTCGACCAATGCGGGCGCTTGTTCGGGCGGACGCATCGGCGACGGCAATTGGGACCGATACGCCTACTTCAAGTCGAACTCGGCAAGCAATTATACGGCGATCACGTCGGCGGCGACGATGAACACCTTCCTGGCAGCCAATATGCCGGGCGGGACAACCACGCCGACGCGCTACCAGGTTTATCAGTGGGAAATGAACAATGCTGGAGCGCGGCTTAATTCGCAGTCGGCCGCGGTCTCGCTAAATGCTTACTCCCGTCCCGGCGACCTAGCTGGCGAGCCCGCGGGTCTCGCGCCGAGCGCATCCCAGATTGACCGGCGTGTGCTGACGGTTGCGGTCATCAATTGTACCGCGGAAGGCGTGGGCGGGCACACTACGGACGTGGCCGTCACCAAATGGATCGACATTTTCCTGGTTCAACCTGCGCTCGCGCGCTCAACCGGTGTGCGAACCGAAAACGGTGACATTTACGTCGAGATTATCGGCGCTACTCAGAACGCTACCAGTGAGGGAGCGGTGCAGCTCGTGAAGAAGAGCGTACCGTATCTCATCGAATGAGTGGGCGGTGCAACCTTCTCACCGACCGATCAGGTTCGGCTGCTGTAGAAATGGCGCTCGTGCTGCCGTTGCTGCTGGTGCTGATGTTCGGAAGCTTCGACGTCGGTAACTATTTCCTCTCCGAGCACGCGGTTCAGAAGGCTGTCCGCGATGCGGCACGCTACGCGGCGCGGCTGCCGATAACCAATTATCCTTCGTGCACCGTCCCGGCGGGCGGTACGGCTGAGCTGCAGACCCGGCGAGTTGCGCGAACTGGCGATCCGGACGGCGACTATGACAACAACGGAACGGCCGACCAGCGCTTGGTTGGGTGGACGAACGACAACATGGCGACGGTCACGATTAGCTGCGCTGTTGCAGGAAGTTTCAATAATGCAGGCCTTTACAAGGACTTTCCGACGGTAAGCGGAGTTCCCGGAGCTGCACCGGTCATCACCGTGCAGGCCACGGTTCCCTATAAGACGTTCTTTGGAACGCTTGGACTCGGCGCTTCGACCGTCAATCTGTATGCCAAAAGCGAAGCAGCGGTGATTGGCGCATGAGACCGCCAGTTCATCTTCTTCGGGAAACGAGGGCGGCGAGCGCGGCTGAATTCGCGCTCGTGCTGCCGTTACTGTTGATCTTCCTGTTCGGGATCATTGATGTCGGCAGGTTCCTATGGCAATTCAACCAGGCGGAAAAAGCGACCCAGATGGGCGCCCGCTACGCGGTTGTCACGGACCCTGTCCTCAACGGTCTCTACTCGTACAGCTTCGCGGTCAGTGGTGGTGTCGCGCAGGGGACGGCCGTCCCAACGACGAGCTTCGATAGCGCAACTTGCAACAACGCGACCTGCAGTTGCGCGCCGGGCGGTGGTTTTTGCTCGACTACGAGCCGTAACGCGACGGCGTTCACAAATATCGTGGCTCGGATGAAGATGATGTATCCGACGCTAACGGCCAGCAATGTGCAGGTCAATTATCGCAACGTCGGTCTTGGTTTCGCGGGCGACCCGGATGGGCCGGACGTATCCGCACTCGTTACGGTCAGCGTCACCGGCCTGACTTTCCGACCCATGGTTTGCCTGGTGTTCGCGTGCAGCATCTCGATGCCCGATTTTCGTGCGGCATTGACGATGGAAGACGCGGCGGGCGCGATTTCGAATTGAGGTGCCGAAAGTGAGCGTTATCAACCCTAATGAGACAGCGCGGAACTGGCAGACCGCCAAGCGCGAGACGGCGGTTCAGCTGTACCTGTCCGGTGTGGAGGGCGATTCTGCTGACTTGCTTGGCGCGAAGGTGGCTGGCTTTCCGCTGAGCCTCAATGTCATTCCGGTGACCGACTGGATCGACCCTGAAGAGATTTCGGCCGCCGCAGCGGCGGTCGTGCAGATCGATGCCGACACACCATCGTCGATCAAGCGCTTTCAGAAGCTGGCACAGTCGACCACGACGCCGCTGATCGCGGCGGCTTACGATCCGCCGCTGTCGTTGGTGCGTTCGCTGGTCCGGTCCGGCGCGCACGATGTCGTGCCGTTGCCGCTCAGCATTGAGGATCTCGAGACGTCGCTGGCGCCAGTCGCGGACGGGCTCAGCCAACAACAGACCGCTGCTGCGGCGAGCACGGCCAAGCTGGTCAGCGTGATCAAGGGCGTCGGCGGTGCGGGAGCGACGGCGCTTTCCAGCCAACTGGCGCTGCGGTTCGCGCAGAGCGAGGCTGGAGCCGGACGCGAAACGTGCCTGATGGACCTCGATGTCCAGTTCGGCGACGTCGCCTTCCAGCTGGGCCTGCGCCCGAAGCTGTCGCTGCTCGACTTGCTGGAAGCCGGAAACCGGTTGGACAGTGCGTTGCTGCGCGCGACGGTCACGGAGCATCCGAGCGGGCTCAAGATCATTGCCGCGCCGCCGGACATGATGCCGCTGGAAGGGGTCTCCAACGACCACCTGATGCAGGTCGTCGAGCTCGCGACGCATGAGTTCGGGACAGTTTTCCTCGATCTTCCAAGCAATTGGACGAACTGGTCGCTGTCGCTCGTCGCGCGGTCGGACCTCGTCCTGCTGGTCACCGAACTGACGGTGGCCGGACTCAACCGGGCGAAGCGCCAGTTGCGGCTGCTCGAATCTCAAGACCTCAGCTCGCTCGATGTGCGAATCATTGCCAACCGCTGGGATAAATCGCAGTCGCGGTCGATCCGGGCCAGCGACGTCCGTGAAGCGCTCGGCCGAGACATCGCTTATACCGTCACCAACGATTTCCCGCTGATGCGCGCGGCGATCGACCAGGGTGTCCCGATTAGCGACATTAAGCGCAAGAGCGCGCTCGGGAAGGACCTCGATGTGCTAGACACGGGCCTGGCCGCGGCACTGGGTCTGGAGCGTTGAAAATGTGGCAGGTGAAGAAGCACGCAAAGGGCGGGGCAGCTCCCGTCGAGGAGAAAGCCAATCCGCATGACGAGCATCGGCTCGTCACGATTGGCGATGCCGGCGCCTTCACCAAGCGCGACAAGCACACCGACCTCAAAGTCGAACTGCACCAACGGTTGCTCGACCTCATCAATCTCCAGGCGCTGGAGAAGATGTCGCGCGAGCAGATCGAGGCCGAAGTCGGCGATATTGTCGCTGAGGAATTGGCCAAGCAAAATCATGCGCTGAACCATGCCGAGCGCAAGCAGCTGGTCGGCGATGTCCTCGACGAACTGCTCGGCCTCGGGCCCCTCGAGCCGCTGCTCAAGGACCCGACGATCACCGATATCCTGGTCAACGGCTATGCGAAGGTGTTCGTCGAGCGCTTCGGTGTCCTCGAAGCGAGCCCGGTACGGTTCAAGGACGAGCGGCACCTGATCCGCATCATCCAGAAGATCGTCTCGGCGGTCGGCCGGCGGATCGATGAATCCTCGCCGCTGGTCGATGCTCGTCTCGCCGACGGCAGCCGCGTCAACGCGGTGGTGCCGCCACTGGCGATCGACGGATCGTCGCTATCCATCCGTAAATTCGCCAAGGTGCCGATCAGTATGGAGCGGCTGATCGAGATCGGCTCGGTTCCGCCGCAGGTCGCAGAAGTCTTGAAGGCCGTCGTAGCATCTCGGCGTAACGTCTTGATTTCAGGTGGTACTGGCTCTGGTAAGACGACGATGTTGAACGCCATGTCGGCGTTCATCGACGAGCGCGAGCGGATTGTAACCATCGAGGATTCGGCCGAGCTCCAGCTCCAGCAGGAGCACGTCGTCCGGCTCGAAACGCGGCCGGCGAACATCGAGGGCAAGGGTGAGATCCTCCAGCGCGACCTGGTCAAGAACGCGCTGCGCATGCGGCCCGACCGCATCATTGTCGGCGAGGTTCGCGCCGGCGAAGCATTTGACATGCTCCAGGCGATGAACACCGGCCACGACGGGTCGATGACCACCGTTCACGCCAATACCGCGCGCGATGCCTTGTCCCGCGTCGAGCAGATGATCGGGATGAGCGGGATCGATATCCCCGCGCGATCTGCCCGGGCGCAGATCGCCTCGGCGCTTAACGTCGTGATCCAGGTCGGGCGCCTGTCCGACGGCCGCCGCAAGCTGCTCAGCGTCAGCGAGCTGACCGGGATGGAGGGCGAAGTTGTCACCATGCAGGAAATCTTCCGCTACCGGCAGACGGGCATGAGCCCCGAAGGCCAGGTTATCGGCAAGTTTGAAGCCACCGGCATCCGGCCGCGCTTCCTCGACCAGGTCATGGCGCACGGCATTTCGCTGTCCGCCGACCTGTTCCGTCCTGACGCGAAGTTCGAAGCATGAACCCCGTCTGGCTCCGCGCGCTTGCGCTAGTCTGCGTGTTCGGAGCCGTCGTCCTCGCCGTCGAGGCGATCGTCCGCTCGATGGCCAGGAACCGGTCCGAAGGCCAAGCGATCAACCTGCGCCTGAAGATGATCGGAAAGGGCCGCAGCCACGGCGAAACCATGAACCTGCTGCGCCGCGCGGGCTCCGCCGTTCCGCACGGCCTGCCGCCGTTCATCGACCGGCTCGCGCACAAGTTCGAGCGCATGTTGATGCAGGCGCAGCTGACGATCCCGACGGGCCGGCTGATGCTGATCATCATCACCGCCCCGCTGGCGATCTTTTTCTTCATCCTGATGCTGATGGCGGCTGGCGGGATGGGTGTGAGCTTCGGCCGGCTGGTGATGAGCGCCACCTTCGCCTTCGCGCTCGGCGCGGCGCTGCCGCTGATGTTCATCAATTTCCGCGCGACGCGGACGCGCAAGAAGATGCAGGAGCAATTCCCGGTCGCGCTCGACGTGTTCGTCCGTGGCCTGCGCGCCGGCCACCCGATTGCGGCGGCGCTCGATCTCCTGACGGTCGAAATGCCCGACCCCATCGGCACACAGTTCGGCCTGGTGGTCGATGAGGTGACGTACGGCGCCGAGCTGCGCGACGCGCTGCAGAGCATGGCGGAACGCTGGGATCTCGATGACATGCGGATGTTCGTCGTCTCGCTGTCGGTGCAGAACGAGACCGGTGGCAACCTCGCCGAAATCCTCGAGAACTTGTCGAAGGTGATCCGCGAGCGGGCGGCGATGTTCATGAAGGTTCGCGCGCTGTCGAGCGAAGGCCGGATGACGGCCGTCATGCTGACCGTGCTGCCGATCTTCACCTTTGTCTTGCTGTTTATCGTCAACGCCAGCTTCTTCCTCGACGTCGCGAATGATCCGTGGTTCGTGCCGGGCTTCGTCTTCCTCCTCGTGCTGTACCTGGTCGGGTTCTTCACGATCCGGAAGATGGTGGACCTCAAGGTGTAACATGCTTGAATTGATCGCCGACAACCAACTGCTTCGCCTGCTCATGCTGGGGCTGCTGTTCGCGGCCGTTGCGGCGGGCGCCTATTTCGTCGCGCAGCTGGTCGCGGCCCGGCAGGTGACTCGGCGTCGGCTGCTCGAGGAAGGCCCGCGAGTCACGGGCGGTGCGCCGACCATGGGATCGCTGCGCACCGACCGGGTTGAGAGCGCCTGGCTGAAGTTGGTCAATTCGATCGAGAAGTCGGGGCTCAGCCTGGTCGATACCAAGGATGAGAAATTGCGGCAGAAGCTCGCCGCCGCCGGCTTCACTGCAAACTACGCGCCGCGCGTCTACACCTTGCTTCGACTGGCGCTGGTGCTCGTGCTCCCGATTACGGTCTTCTTGCTGTTCTGGGTCGGCGGATCGAGCCCGAGCGTCTTCAAGCTTTACCTGTCGCTGGTGCTCGCCGCGGCCGCCGGCCTTTACCTGCCGGCGCTGTTCGTCTCGGCCAAGGCCGACCGCCGCCAGCAGGACCTCATCAACGGCTTTCCCGACGCCCTCGACCTGATGTTGGTGTGCGTCGAGGCGGGCCTCGGACTCGAAGCGGCGTTCGCCCGCGTCGGTATGGAGATGACCCATTCGCACCCGCGGCTCGCGGAGCAGTTCGGCGCGGTGGTGCTCGAGCTTCGCGCCGGCCGTAGCCACGAGGATGCGCTGCGCCGTCTCGCCGACCGCTCGGGCGCCGATGAAATTCGCGCCTTCGCGACGTTGCTGATCCAGTCGACCAAGCTTGGCTCTTCGATCGCGCAGACCTTGCGCACTTATGCTTCGGAAATGCGCGAGAAGCGCCGCATGAGGGCGGAGGAGAAGGCCCACCGCTTGCCGGTGCTGATCTCGGTGCCGCTGGTCGCGTGCATGCTGCCGGTGATGATCGGCGTGCTCATGCTTCCGGCAATGATTCGCGTAGTTAGGGCAGTTGTCCCGGCACTTCACGGAGGGTGACGATGAACGGGGGGAAGAAACCTTGGCTAGTCGCGCTTAGCTTCGCTGCGGCGGGCTGCGCGTCAGCGCCGAACGCGGTTGAAGTCCGGCCGATTGCCGATCCGGGAACGAAGATGCGCGCGGGGTCGGACAGCCTTGCCGATGCGAAGGGGCAGCTGGCGCTCGGGAATGTCGGGCTTGCGCTCGAAGGATTTCGCAAGGCTTCGCGCAACGAGCCGAACAATGCCGAGGCCTTCGCGGGGATGGCGGCCTGCTACGAACTGATGCGCCGCTACGACCTCGCCCAGTCGAACTATGAGGCGGCGCTGGCGCTCGCGCCCCGCAATGCGAACTTGCTGGCGAAGCTGGCGAGCGCGCTGGAGCAGCAAGGCAAGGCCCAGGCTGCGGCGGACGTTCGCGCGGAAGTCGCCCAACTGTCGGCCGCGGACGCGGTGCTTGACCAGGCGCAACCTGACGCCGAGCCGATGGTGCCCGCCGTTGCTGCGTCGCAGCCGGCGATCGCAACCAAGTCCGTGTCGATTGCGCTCGCCACAGCGCCGATTATGGCGGCGCCAACGGTGGTTGCCGCCCCGCCAAAGCCGATGGCGCCGGTGACGCCTGTTACAGCGCCGGTGCCGAGCGCGCCGCGAGTCACGTCGGTCAAGACTGCGCAGCCTGACCTTTCCGCGACGCCACTGGCGGATCAGACGGGCGCGACCCTTGTTGCCGGCCTGGCAGCGAGCCTGTCGCCGGTTGGATTTGCACCGTTGGTGGCGACGTTGATGGCCCCATCTGCGCCAGCTGCGCCGCCGATCCCGGCCCCGCAAATCAGGGAACGCGCGAAGGTTGCGGTAACGTCGGAATCGCTGGCTCCCCGTCTTGAGCGCTTGTCGCTGGGTGAGGTCGCACTGTTGACCGGCACCGGAACGGCGTGGCGCGGACAGGTTGTTTCGGCCGCACCGCAAAAGGTGACGGTTAAGTGGGTGCCGATGACGCAAGTGGCGGCGGCACGGCCGAACATCCGGCTGCTTAACGCCGCGCGAGTACAGGGTCTGGCCGCACGCAATCGCGACTATTTGTTCGATCGCGGCTGGCGCAAGATCCAGATCGGCGATGCCTCGGCAATGCGGGACCGGAGCCTGGTCCTGTATCCGGCCTTACGCCCGCAGCTAGGCCGCATCCTTGCGGCCCAATTCGGGTTCCGGGCGCAGCCGACCGATTCCAGTGAGGCATTCCTTGTGCTGCTGGGACGCGATGCACCGAACAGGACGGCGCAGAACCGGGGATGATCATCCAGGCGCTGCTTGCGCTGAGCGCCGCGGCGGCGACGCCGGTCGCCCCGCCGGCCCCGGCCTTGGCGGATATTGAGCAGGCGATCCGAGCCGGAAGATTGGAGCAGGCCCAGTTGATGGCTGGGCGCGCGCTGGCCGCCGGCGTTACGGGAGCCAGGATCGATTTGATCCTCGCGGACATCGCATTCGATACCGGCAAGAATGATGAAGCACTGCTGCGCTACCAGAAGCTGCTTGCCGTCGCGCCCGACGATTCCCGAGTGGCAGAACGGGGAGGGATTGCCGCCCTGAAGCTCGGCAATGCCGCGCTTGCGACCACCTTGCTCGATCGGGCCACCAGGTCGGCAAACGCGTCATGGCGAGCCTGGGATGCGCGCGGGGTTGCCGCCGATATGCAACACGACTGGGCGATTGCCGACGGAAGTTATGCGAAGGCCGTGGCGCTCGCGCCGGCGGAAGGCGAAGTCCTCAACAATATGGGCTGGTCGCAGCTGCTTCGCGGTGACTGGCGCGCGGCCGCGGCGCTGTTCGCGCAAGCAACGGAGCGCGAGCCGAAATCCCAGCGGATTGCGAACAACCTCGAGCTCGCGCGCTCGGCTTTGGCAGCCGATTTGCCCAAGCGTCACGCGGGCGAGGACGACAAGGCGTGGGCAGCGCGGCTCAATGACGCCGGAGTCGCCGCGCAAATGCTCGGCGACAAGGCGCGCGCGGTTGCCGCTTTCACCCAGGCGCTCGAGGCAAGCGGCAGCTGGTACGACCGCGCCGCCAACAATCTGCAGGCAGCAAACGCACGATGAACCTTGTACCCGGCTCGCCGCTTTGGCTGCTCGTTCCGCTGTTCCTCGCGCTTGCCGCTGCGGCGATCGAGGATTTCGTTCGGCTTCGGATTTCTAACCTGACTTGTCTCGCCGTGTTGGTCATGGCGATATTTGCCGTGATCCTGCACGGATTATCGATCGACCTGTGGCAAAATGCCGCGGTTTTCGCAGCTCTACTGGGTGCCGGATATTTGCTCTTCGCCTTCGGGAAGATGGGCGGCGGTGACGTGAAGTTTCTCGCTTGCCTGGGCCTGTGGGTGAACATCAATGACGGCATCTGGCTGCTGGCTTCGACATTGATTGCCGGCGGCATTCTCGCCTTTATCTACATCGCGGTCCGGTGGGGCAAAGCGACGCGCGAGGGCAGGAAGTACAAGAGCAAGGGCATTCCTTACGGCCTGGCGATCGCCGCTGGCGCTTGCCTCGTGTTCACCAGCCAGATGGGCTTGCTGAAGGGCAAACCGGTACGCCCCAACATCACCGACTATCAGCAGCCGGTCAGTTGACCGGGAGCGCCTCGACCAGGGAATCGCCGCCGAGCGCCTGGTAAAGGTCGACGCGGTTCTGCGCCGCGGTGAGCTTGGTCTGCACCAAAATCTGCTGCGTCGAATAATAAGAGCGTTGCGCGTCGAGGCTGTTCAAGAAGCTGTCGATCCCGTTCCGGTAGCGCGCCTCCGTCAGCAGGTAGACGTCCGCTGCCGCCGCCTGCTGGCGCTGGCGCGCCGACAGCTCGTCATTCATCGTGCCCTGGCGGGCGAGGGCATCGGAAACCTCGCGGAAGGCCGTCTGAATCGCCTTCTGATAGGTCGCCACCGCCGCGTCACGTTGTGCCTCGCTGAGCCGGACGTTCGCCCGGCCGGCACCGGCGTTGAAGATCGTGTAAGTCGCGTCCGCCGAGGCCTGCCAGCCGAACGCCCCGCCGGTGAATAGCTTGGTCAGGGCGCTGCTGGCGAAGCCGAGCAGGCCGGTAAGGGTAATCCTCGGGAACAGCGCGGCCCGGGCGGCGCCGATCTGTGCATTGGCAGCCCGCAATTCATATTCCGCCTGGACGACGTCGGGCCGCCGCAGAAGCACGTACGAATCCAGCCCGGGCGGCAGTTGCGCGACCGTTGGCGCCGCCTCGTCGATCGAGGCCGGCAGCAATTTCGGATCGATCGGAGCGCCGACCAGCAATTGCAGCAAATTGATGTCTTGCGCGAGCGCTGTGCGCTGCCGCGCAAGATCGGCCTGAGCCGCCGTCAGGATCTGCTCCGCCTGACTGAGGTCGGTGCGCGGCGCGACACCGCCCTGCAGCCGGGCGCGGGTGAGGCGCACGCTCTTTTCGGCATTGTCGGCCGTCTGGCGCGCGATCAGCAGCAAGCTCGAGTCCGCGGCGTAGGTCAGCCAGGCGCTAGCGATATCGGAGACCAGCGTTAGCCGGGTCGCGCGGGCGGCGGCTTCGGTCGCGAAATAGCGCTGCTGTTCGACCCTCGTGAGCGAGCGCAGGCGGCCGAAGAGATCGATCTCGAACGACGGAACGCCGACACCGGCCTGATAATTGGCGCTGATCGCGTCGCCCTTGTCGCCGGTTGCGGTGACGCCGGCATTGGCGTCGAGCTGCGGGAGCTGCTGCGCGCGCTGGATGCGATATTGCGCCCGGGCTGCGGCAATGTTGGCGGCGGCGACCATGAGGTCGCGGTTGTTGGCCAGTCCCTGGCCGATCAGCGCCTGCAACCGCCCATCGCGGAAAATGTCGCGGTACGTGACAGCGGGCAAAGTAGCTTCACTTTGCCGAAGATAGGCGTCGCCGACGGGCCACGATGCGGCGACCGCCGCGTCGGGACGGGCGTAGTGCGGATCGAGGGAAGCGCAGCCTGTTGCGAGCAGCGCGAGCGCGGGGACATAGCGCCTCATGCTTCGGCCACCTTCCGGCTCGTCATGCGCGCGCGGAGCCTGGCGATGCCGTCGCGGACGCTGCGGCGGACGAGGACGAAGAACAGCGGGATGTAGAAGACGGCAAGGATGGTGGCCGTCAGCATGCCGCCGATCACCGCGGTGCCGATTGCTGCGCGGCTGTTCGCGCCCGCCCCGGTGGCGAGTGCCAGCGGCAACACGCCGAAGATGAAGGCGAAGCTGGTCATCAGGATCGGCCGCAGCCGGATTCGCGCCGCCTCGATTGCAGCGTCGATCACGCGCTTGCCCTCGCGCTCGGCGCGTTCGGCGAATTCGACCATCAGGATCGCGTTCTTGGCGCTGAGGCCCATGGTCGTGATCAGGCCGACCTGCAGGTAAACGTCATTCTGCATCCCGCGCAGGGTGACGAAGAAGATCGAGCCGACCAGGCCAAGCGGAATGACGAGCAGCACTGCAGCCGGGATCGACCAGCTCTCGTAGAGCGCGGCGAGGCACAGGAAGACGACGATCAGGGCGACGCCATAGAGGATCGGCGCCTGACCGGACGACAGGCGTTCCTGATAGGACTGGCCGGCCCAGGCAACGCTGATCCCCGGAATCTGCGACGCCAGCTTCTCGATCGTGTCCATCGCTTCGCCCGAACTGACGCCAGGCGCGCCCTGACCGGACAATTCAAACGCCGGATAACCATTGAAGCGGGACAGGCTGGTCGGCGTCGTCATCCATTCGCTCTGGGAGAAGGAAGAAAAGGGGACCATGCCGCCCTGGCCGTTGCGGACGAACCACTGGCCGATGTTGTCGGGATTGGCCCGATACGGTGCGTCGCCCTGGACGTAAACGCGCTTGACGCGGCCGCGGTCGATGAAATCGTTGACGTAGCGGCCGCCCCAGGCGGTCGACAGCGTACTGTTCACATCGCTGTCGTTGAGGCCGAGCGCAGCGAGCCGCTGCTGGTTGATGTCGACCTTGAGGCTGGCGACATCCGGCAACTCGCTGAGGCGGACCGAAGCGAGCGACCGTTCCGCCGAGGCCGCGGCCAGCAACTTGTCGCGGGCGGCGGCAAACACTTCGGGGGTCATCCCACCCGTATTCTGGAGTTCCATTGTGAAGCCGGAGGATTGGCCAAGCCCACGAATGGCGCCCGGCACCAGGGCGAAAACCTGGGCATCGCGCAGGCCGCGAAAGGCGGCCGAAGCGCGTTGCACGACCGAGTCCGCGGAATCGCTCTTGCCCGTGCGCTTGTCGTAATCGGCGAGGTTGATGAATGCCTGCCCGGTATTCTGGCCGGCCGCGCCCTGGCCGCCGCCGGCGACAGTGAAATAGGTCCGGACGTTCTTCTTCTCATCGCCCTTGAGGAAATAATCCTCGATAGTGCGCTGCGCGGTGATGGTGCGCTCCTGGGTCGCGCCGGCGGGGAGGCGGAACTGGACTAGTGCCGCGCCCTGGTCCTCGGTCGGCAGGAAGCCGGTCGGCAGGCGCAGGAACAGGATCGCCAGCAAGGCGATGACGCCAGCGTAAATAGCGAGGAACAGCCACTTGCGGTCGACGGCGCGATGAACTGTCCCGACGTACCAATGGACCATCCGGTCGAAGCCCTCGTTGAACTTCACCCGGCCGCGCTCGACGCGATGGGCCAGCCCGGGCGCGCGGCGGCCGATCCAGGTTTCCTCGACGGTGGCGTGGTTGCGCTGCAGCAGGTTGGCGGCGATCGCCGGACTGAGGGTCAGCGCGATGAAGATCGACAGCACCATCGCCGAGACGATCGTCGCGGAGAATTGGCGGTAAATGACGCCGGTCGAACCGCCGAAGAAGACCATCGGCAAGAACACCGCCGAGAGGACCAGCGCGATGCCGATCAGCGCCATCTGGATCTGGCCCATCGACACGATCGTCGCTTCGCGCGGGGTCATGTCCGGATTCTCATGCATCAGCCGCTCGACATTCTCGACCACGACGATGGCGTCGTCGACCAATAGGCCCGTCGCCAGGACGAGCCCGAAGAGGGTCATGGTGTTGATCGAGAAGCCGAGCGCGAAGAGGACCGCGAATGTGCCGAGCAGCACGACCGGGACGGCGATGAAGGGGATCAACGTCGCGCGCCAGCTCTGCAGGAAGACGAAAATGACGAGGACCACCAGGACGATCGCTTCGAGCAGCGTCTTCACGACCTCGATCACCGACAGCTTGATGAAGTCCGTGGTGTCGTTGGCGTAGGCATATTTGTAGCCGGCCGGCATGCGCGGGGCGATCTGGTCGACCTTGGCCTTGATGAGGTCGGCGGTCTTCAGCGCATTGGCGCCCGGCTCGAGCGAAATGCCGATGCCGGCGCCGGGATGACCGTTGACGCGGATCCGGGCGGAGTAATTGTCGGCGCCAAGCTCGACGCGCGCGACATCGCCGAGCAGCACGCGGGCGCCGCTGGGATCGGCCTTGACGATGATGTTGCGGAATTGCTCGGGCGTCTGCAGCTTCGACTGTGCCGTCACGGTGGCGTTGAGCATCTGGCCTTCGGGCGAGGGCAGGCCGCCGACTTCGCCCGCCGCAACCTCGGTATTCTGGTTCTGGACAGCGGTGATGACGTCGTTGGGCATCAGCTGGAAGCTGGCCAGCTTGTTGGGGTCGAGCCAGATGCGCATCGCGTAGGACGAACCGAAAACGTTGACGTCGCCGACGCCGGGCACGCGCGACAATTCGTCCTGGATGTTGGTCGTGAGCCAGTCGGAAACGTCGAAGTTCGTGCTCTTGTCGGTCTCGTCGTAGATGCCGACGATCAGCAACAGGTCGGGCGAGCCTTTGGTGACGCGGACGCCTTGCTGCTGGACCTGCTGCGGCAGGCGGGAGATGGCGGCCTGGATCGCATTCTGTACCTGGACCTGGGCGATATCGGGGTCGATCCCCTTTTGCAGGATGACGCTGATGCTGACCTGGCCGCGCGCGGTCGACGACGACTGGAAATAGAGCAGGCCGTCGATGCCGGTCAGCTGCTG
>Ga0070665_100002739_pt1 | contig 19090 bp, 22 predicted proteins | sample KBSS13metaG_FD_65862 | JGI IMG/M metagenome (GOLD analysis project Ga0070665, IMG submission 65862) | Switchgrass rhizosphere microbial communities from Kellogg Biological Station, Michigan, USA - KBS S1-3 metaG | ecosystem: Host-associated > Plants > Roots > Rhizosphere > Soil ...
GACCCGCCGCGTGGCGCCGTCGTGCGGGCGACGCGCAAGGAGGTCGCGCGCGTCGAGCGGGCGCTGGAGCGCAGCGGCGAGCGCGAGGCGACGCTGCACGAGGAGATGGCGGCCAGCGCGACCGACCACGGCCGCCTCGCCGCGCTCGACGCCGAGCTGCGCGACCTCCGTGCCGAGCGCGAGCGCCTCGAGCTCGAGTGGCTGGAGCTCTCGGAGGCGCTGGAGGCCTAGATGCCCTGGCCCGGCAGGAACTCGTTCGTGAGCGAGCGCTGGACGATCTCCGCGTTCTTGATCTGGCCCTCCTGCTGCATCCACTTGGCGAACGTGTCCCACTCGGCCGGCTCCATCCAGCCGTAGGGCCTGCCCGCCTTGGGCTGCAGCACCGGGAGCGTGGCCTTCAGCTGCGCCTCCTGGATCGGTCGGTCCAGGTCGGGGTTCGCCGCGATGAGCGGGTCCAGGCCGGCGTTGGGCCGGTCGGCGAGCGTGCCGGTCGCCTTCGCGAGCGCCTGCAGGAAGCGACGGATCATCGCGCCGTCGTGGCGCACGGTCTCCTCGCGGGCGACGATGACGAGCTCGTCGTAGGTCGGGACGCCGAGGTCCTCGAGGTGCAGGATCTCGGGCTTGCGGTTGCGGCGCTCGAGCTCGACGCCCTCGATGTTCCAGAACGCGCCGAGCGTCGCGTCGACCCGGCCCGAGATCATCGAGGGGACGAGGTTGAAGCCCACGTTGACGGTCTGCACCGTCGTCTGGGGAACCGCGGCCTCCTGGAGGATCGTCTTGAGGTAGGCGGACTGGTACGGGATGCCCGCGGTCCCGACGCGCTTGCCGCGCAGCTGCTCGGGGTCGGTGATCGCGTGCTTGCCGACGGACATCAGCGACGTGAGCGGGCGGTTCGCCAGGGCGGCGACGGCCATGACCTTGACGCCCTTCTCGCGGGCGAGCAACAGGTCCGGCTCGTAGGAGATCGCGAGGTCGGCGCGCCCCGCCGCCAGCAGCTTGAGGACGGACGCCGGGTCGCTGGGCGTCTGGAGGTCGACGTCGAGGCCGGCGCGCCCGAAGAGGCCCTCGCCCTTCGCTGCGTAGAGGCCCGTGTGGTCGACGTTGGGCAGGTAGTCGAGCAGGAACGACACGTGCTTCGGCGCCGCGGTGGAGCCCGTCGGCTCCTTGCGCTCTCCGCACGCGGCGAGCATGAGCGCGGCGAGCAGCGCGAGAGCGACGGGCACGATGCGGCGTGGTGTCACGAGGGCGTACCTCCGGTGCGGGGGTTCAGCCACCGTTCGGCGGCGGAGAGCAGATAGAAGAGGGCGACGGCGAGCGCGGCGAGGATCACGACCGCTGCGTAGGCGCGCGCGGTCTGCAGCTGCGGGATCGCCTGCAGGATGAGGTGGCCGAGGCCCGACTCCGACCCGGCGTACTCGGCGAACACGGCGCCGATGACCGACACGGCGACCGCGATCTTCGCCCCGCTCAGCGCGGCGGGCGCGGCGGCCGGCAGCTCCGCGAAGCGGAAGGCCTGCCAGCGTGTCGCGTCCATCGTCCGCAGCAGCTTGAGCGTGTCGGCGTCGACGCCGCGCAGCGCGTCCAGCGTCGTCACGACGATCGGGAAGAAGCAGACGAGGGCGATGATCACGACCTTCGGACCCAGGCCGAAACCGAGCCACACGAGCAGGAGCGGCGCGATGACGACGACCGGCAGCGCCTGGGATCCGACCAGCAGCGGGTAGACGGCGCGGCGCGCGGTGCGGCTGAAGTGCAGCGTCACCGCGAGGCCGAACCCGAGGACGAGCGCCGCCAGGAGGCCGACCGCAACCTCGCTGGCGGTCACGAGGAAGTTGTCCCACAGCAGGTGGTGGTCGTGGCCGATCGCGTCGGCGATCTGCGTGGGGGCGGGGAGGATGAGGTCGTCGACCGCGCCGGAGCGCGCGTAGATCTCCCAGCCGCCGAGGAACACGAGCACGAGCAACGCGGCGGTCACGCGACGAGCTCCCCGAGCGCGCGCTCGCGCAGGGCGACGAGGGCCGGATCGGTGCGCGACCGCGGGCGCGGCAGCTCGACCTCGAGCGTCGCGCGCACGGTGCCGGGGCGGGGCGAGAGGACGAGGACACGGTCGGCCAGCACGAGCGCCTCCTCGACGTCGTGGGTCACGAGGAGGACCGTGCGCGGCTCCGTCTGCAGTGCGTCGGCGAGCCAGGTCTGCAGCTCCTGGCGCGTGAGCGCATCCAGCGAGGCGAACGGCTCGTCGAGGCACAGCACCGGCTTGCCGGCGAGCAGCGTCCGCAGGAACGCGACCCGCTGGCGCATCCCGCCGGACAGCTCGTGGGGCCGGGCGCCCTCGAAGCCCGCGAGGCCGAAGGTCGCGAACGTCTCGTGCGCGCCCGCGCGGGCCGTCGCGCGGTTCTGCCCCTTCAGCCGCAGCGGCAGCGCGGCGTTGTCGAGCGCCCCCGCCCACGGGAGCAGGCTGTCGCGCTGGGGCATGAGGACGGCGGGCGCCGCCCGGATCGTGCCCGCCTCGGGGGTCTGCAGCCCGCAGGCGAGCTCGAGGAGCGTGGACTTGCCGCAGCCGCTGGGACCCACGACCGCGACGACCTCGCCGGGACCCGCGTGCAGGGACACGTCGTCGAGCACGCGGAGCGTGCCGAAGACCTTGCTGACGCCCTCCAGGAGGACGCCTCCCTCGTCCGTCGCCCTGCGCATGCACTCCCTCCGCGGGCATTACCCCACAGGTTCAAAGGGTCAGCGCCGGGCACGTGGCGCTATCTCAGCCGGGCGAACCTCCCAGCCCCCCTGGTGTGTTGAAGCGACCGCAGGCTAACAGGGAGCTAGCACCGTCCAAGGTGTAGGGGTTTCCCCGTTTCCCGTTGCGGTGACTCTACGTACGGTTGGTCTCGCGATGCACCTGTCCCCGACACCCCAGCGCTTTCGTGCCGCCCAGGCAGCCCGAGCGATCCTCGGCGGCGAGCATCCGCTCGCGCGGGCCGAGGAGCGCGTCCACTGGCTGGGCGCGCAGGCGGCCGCCAGCGCTGCGCTCCTGACCGGCAGCGCCGTCGGGCTCGCCGCCGGCGCGACGGAGCTGCTCGCCGTGCTGCTCGCCGCCGCCGCGGTGCAGATCGGGATCCTCGCCGGCTTGTTCGCCGCCGCCGGCGCGCGCCGGCGGCGCGCACTCGAGCTCATCGCCGCGGGCCGCGCCGCCCTCCCCCTCGCCGCGGTGCGGCGCGAGCGGGCGCGGCTCGCACGCAGGGTCGGCGCGCTGGCCACGTCGCTCGATCGCATGCGCGTCGACGCAGGGCGCCCGATGCGCAACCGGCCGGTCGTCGCGCCGCTGTACTTCCCCTCGGTGATCCGCGAGGTCGACGCCGAGCTGGCGCAGACCGCGCGCCTGCTCCGCGACGGCACGCCCGACCTCGCCGCGGTCGCCCGCACGGAGGAGCTGCTCGGCGGGGAGGCTTCGCCGCTGTACGGCACGGACGTCCGTCGTCTGCGCGAGGAGCTCGCCAGGCTGCAGTTCGCGCTCAGCACGCGCGCGACCGTCTAGCCTGCGGCGGTCGATGACGCGCCTGGTCCCCTGCCTCGTGGTGGTGCTCGCTCTCGTCGCGGCCGGATGTGGCGGCGACTCGACGGCCGACGGCGTCGCCAAGGCCTACAACGCGTTCGCCCATGACGTCGTGATGTCGAACTTCGACGGCGCCTGCCGGCTGATGACGAAGCAGGCCCAGGCCGACGTGGTCGGCGCCGGCAAGGCGCTGACGGGTGGCGTGCATCCGTGCGGCGCCGCGCTCGAGTCGACCATGGGCCTCCTCGACCAGGGCGACATGGAGTCGCTCGGCCGGAAGGTCGACGCGTCGGCCGTCTCGGTGAAGGGCGACTCCGCCACCGTGAAGGCCCACGGCAACAAGGCGAGCCTCACGAGTCAGGACGGCAGCTGGCTCATCGCGCGGGAGCCGTGACGGCCGCCGCGACGGCGGCGTGGTCGCGCTCGTTCTGGTCGGCGTACGCGCCGGCGAAGCGCACGAGCGCGTCGGCGAAGCGCTCGCCGCGCCCGAGGTAGGCCGCGATCGCGAACCGGTCGCCCGAGCGTGCGTGGGCACGGGCGAGCGCCTCGCCGCAGGTCGCCGCGTACGTCGCGAGCTGCGGCGGCGGCAGGACCTCGACCGGCACGGAGAGCTCCGCGTCCCAGAGCTGGCGCACGTAGAGGTCGCGGCCGTCGGCCCGCGCCCAGCCGAGCAGGACGTCGGTCGCGCTCTGCATGAGCCGCTGGCCGTCGACGACGCGGCGGGCGCCGTTGTCGCTCACGTAGCGGCCGAGGTGCGCCTCGAGCACCGACGGCCCCGCCTCTTTGAGCTGCAGGACGAGCGGGTCGTCGCCGTCGCGCCCGATGAGCCGCACGATCCAGCCGTCGCCGCCGCCGTTGCGGGCATCGACGACGCGGTAGGACCCGAGCAGCCGGCGGCGATCGGCGGTGAGGCCGGCGCGGTACGTCCGCAGCGCGTCACCGGCGAACGTCGCCGCGATGTCGTCGCCTGCCTCGTCGGCGCGGTCCGTCACCTGGCGGAGCCCACGGACCCAGTCGCGCAGGCCCGCATCGACCTGGGTGCGGGAGGACCAGAGCTCGATCGTCCGCATCCCGGCGAAGCGCCGCATCGCCGCCGCGTAGCCCATGACCGCGGCGTGCACGGCGTCCCCGCGGTCCGCCGCGGAGAAGCTCCGGTCGCGCGCTGCGACCTCCGCGCTCGCCGCCAGCCGCTTCACGTCCCACTCCCACGGGCCCGGCAGCGTCTCGTCGAAGTCCGCGACGTCGAAGACCATCCGGCGCCCGGGCGCGGCGAAGCCGCCGAAGTTGCCGAGATGCGCGTCGCCGCAGAGCTGCACGGTGATGCCGCTCGTCGGCGTTCCGGCGAGGTCTGCGGCCATCACCGCCGGCGCGCCGCACAGGAAGGCGAGGGGGGAGGCCGCCTGCACGCCGGTCGCGACTGGGTCGAGCGCGTCGCGATCGGGCCGCCAGTCGCCGTGCGACGAGCGGGGCGAGGTCCTACGGGCGTCGCGACCGCGGGCGGCGCTCTCCGACGACGTCGCGGGCGGTTCGAGACGGCTCCGTGGCATCTGCGCAGTCTGCCGATGCGCACGCACCGTGTGTGACCCACGGAGCCCTCGTGAACCGGCGGCGCTAGGACCCAACCGGCCGCGCGAGCGCCTTGACGAAGTCCTCGAGCTGGGCCGTGGTCCAGCATTCGAAGGCCTCGCAGTGGCGCTCGTAGGCCGAGATGACCGAGTCGCCGTAGTTCCAGTACAGCCGCGGCTCGGGGTTGAGCCAGAAGGTGCGGCCCGCCCGCGCGGCGACCTGGGCGAAGACGTCGGCGCCCGGGTCGCGGCCGTTCGTGCGCGCATCGCCGAGCACGATCACCGTCGCCCGCGGGTGCAGGTCGTCGTCGACGAGGTCGCGGAACTCCGACCAGACGCGCCCGTAGTCGGTGTAGCCGGAGACGTCGGCGACGCCGGCGTCCTTCGCGATCGCCTCGGAGACGTTCGCGAAGTCGCGCTCGCGCAGGAAGACGTCGGTGACCTCGCTGATGCGCTCGATGAAGACGAACGAGCGCATCTTGCGGAACGAGTCGTGCAGCGCGTGCAGCACGGACAGGAAGAAGACCGAGGCGCTCGTGACGGACGTGCTGACGTCGCACAGCACGTAGATCTCGGGCCGGCGCGGCCGCTTCGGGCGGTAGCGCAGCTGGACGGGGACGCCGCCGGTCTCCAGCGACGCGCGCATCGTGCGGCGCACGTCGACGTGGGCGTGGTGACGGTGCCCGCGGCTCTCCTGGCCCTGCGTCTTGAGCCGCCGCTTGAGCTGCGTCACGACGCGGTGCACGGCCGCGAGGTCCTGGAGCGGGCCGCTCGGCAGGGCGCGGTCGAGCTCGTTGAGCGGCCGCTTGGGCGGCAGCGTCTCCGTGCGCTCGATCTGCTGGCGCTCGAGCTCGCGGCGCAGCAGCTCCTCGAAGCGGCGCAGCTGGTCGCGCGGCAGCCCGTCGCGGCGGGGATCGTCCTCGTCGAGATCCGGCTGGGGCTCGGCGCGCAGGCCGAGCGAGCGACGGATGCGCTGCACGTCGACGCCGATGACGCCCGACCCCTCGCCCTGACGGCCGAACGCGGCGATGGCCAGCCGTGCGAGGTCGCGCAGCGCGGCCTCCGAGCCGTCGCGCAGCGCCGCGGCGATCTGCTGGCGCAGCGTGTCGAGGTTCATCTCGTCGAAGTCCGACCCGCTGCCGGTGGAGCCGTCGGATTCCTTGACGCCGACCTCGACCGCCGCGGCCTCGGCGGCGCGGAAGAAGAAGCGGTCGAAGACGAGCTCGAAGATCCGCCGGTCCTCCGGCGACTTCGCGAGCGTCGCCGACAGTGCCGCGCGGAAGTCCTCCGGGTCCGTCCACGCGACCGCGTCGAGCACCGCGAAGCCGTCGAGCAGCTCCGAGGTCCCCGCGGCGACGCCCTCAGAGCGGAGCTCCTCGCAGAACTCGACGAGTCGCGCCGCGATCCCGGGGGGCGCGACGGCCATCAGGCCCGCGTGACGAGCTTGACCCCGACGCGCTCGGCGACGAGGTCGAGATCCGTACGGTGCTTGACGATGACCGACATCGTGTCGCGGAACACCGCGTCGTCGATGTCGGTCGCGCCCAGCAGGAGCAGGGCGCGCGCCCAGTCGATCGACTCGGCGATCGACGGCGGCTTCTTGAGGTCGAGGTCGCGGACCATGCCGATGACCTCGACGAGCTTGCGCGCCACCGTCGCGTCGAGCTCGGGGGCGTGGAGGCGGACGATCTCCAGCTCGTGCTCGACGTCGGGGTAGTCGAGCCAGAGGTACAGGCAGCGGCGCTTGAGCGCCTCGGTCAGCTCGCGCGTGTTGTTGCTCGTCAGCAGCACCACCGGCCGGGTGCGCGCCTCGACGCGGCCCATCTCGGGGATCGAGACCTGGAAGTCGCTCAGGATCTCCAGGAGCATCGCCTCGAACTCCTGGTCGGTCTTGTCGATCTCGTCGATGAGCAGCACGACGGGCTCCTCGGAGGAGATCGCCTGCAGCAGCGGGCGGGTGAGGAGGAACTCCTCGCCGAAGATGTCGTCCTGCACCTCGCTCCAGCCGGTGTCCTGGGCCTCGGCCTGGATGCGCAGGAGCTGCTTGCGGTAGTTCCACTCGTAGAGCGCCTTGGCCTCGTCGAGGCCCTCGTAGCACTGCAGGCGCACGAGCGGCCGCTCGAGGTAGCGCGACAGCGCCTTGGCCAGCTCGGTCTTGCCGACGCCGGCCGGGCCCTCCACGAGGACGGGCTTGCCGAGGCGGGTGGCGAGGTAGGCCACGAGCGCGGCGGACTCGCCGGCGAGGTAGCCGGCGCGCTGCAGGCCCTCGCGGACGTCCTCGATGGTGGAGGGTTCGGTTGCAGGCATCGCAACCGATGGTATTGACCCGCCTAGAACAGGCGGTCCGGCGCGGCGTCGGGCTGCTGGCGGGCCGTGGGCTCCTCCTCCGGCGGGCGCGGCTCGCGCGGTCGCCGGGAGGTGGGCGGTGCCGGCCGGGCGTTGCGCTCCTGCTGACGCAGGCGCCATCCGGCCGCGGCCAGGCCGCCGGCCGCGAGGAAGGCGACGAAGAAGCCCCACTGGATGCCCACGGTGCTCGCCTCGCCGCCGACGTGGGGCCGGTCGAACACCCGCCAGAACAGCAGGAGCGCCGCCCACCCGCCGGCCACCAGGACCACGGTGCCGTCGCCGCCGGGCAGCTCGTACTCGCGGCCCTCCGCGCGCGTGAACAGCAGCGCGAGGACGCCGGCGGAGACGAGGAAGATCGCCGCCTCGACGAAGGACAGCGTCCCGAACGCGCTGACGGAGTCCCCGATGAAGCGCGAGCCGCGGACCGTGTTCTTCTCGTACCAGGGCAGGAACATCGAGACCAGCAGCGCGAGCGCGGCGAGGCCCGCGAGCTGCTGATCGCCGTTCAGGGCGCGCGGCGCGGCCGCGATCCGGCGGAGGATGTCCCCGAGGTTCATCGGGCCAGCGGCGAGCCGGCCCTGGAGCGCATGCGCTCGAGCAGCAGGTCGGCGTCGACGTCGGAGACCCTGCGCACCTGACCCTGGAACGCCAGCTTCCAGTGCTCGGGCGGCCACTTGCGGATGTGCTCGAGGTCGTCCTTGACGCTCGCGGCCTCGAGCCACTCGGCCTCAGCGAGCACGAGCTCCGGCTCGGTCGCGAAGCGCCACGGGTACGCGTCGGCCTTCCCGGGCTTGCCCGGCCAGATCTTCTCGCGGTCCTCGTAGAGGTCGCCCGTCACCCGGATCGACGCTGCGAAGCGCATGACGCGCGTGAGGTACAGGACGATCCGGTCGCCCGGCTCGATCTCGAGCGCGCGGTTGCGGTTGCGCTCCTTCAGCCCGATGACCGAGAAGCCCTGCGCGGCCGTGGCCTCGTGGTTCTCGGGTGAGGCCGTGAGGATCCACGTGGCCATGAGCCCATGGTAAAGGCGCTAGCGGACCGGGATGTCGCGCACCGCAGGACCGGCCTCCGGCGGGGCGCCGAACGTCTCGATCCAACGGTCCAGCAGCGCCCGGACGAGGATGAGGAGGCCACGGATGAGGTCGCACACCTGCTCCCAGAGGTCCTCCGGCAGCAACGCGCGGACGGCCTGGGCGACGGCTGCGAGGGCGCCGATCTCCGCCCCGGCGGCGTTCGCGCTGCGCGGGACGTCCTCGCGCATCGCCGCCGTCTCCTCTGCGAGTGCCTCCGCCGCGGCCTGGGCCGCCGCGACACGCTCGCGCAGCTCGTCGAGGGGGTCGGCCGTCATGGGGCGGGCGCCTCCAGGTCGACCGTGAGCGCGCCGTCGGCGAGCACCGCTCCCCGCGCGCTCCAGCCCTGCAGCGCGGGCGGGAGCATGAGCGTGCGCTTGTAGCCGTCGACGCGCACCACGAGCTCACTGCCGACCTGGCGCAGCGACACGTCGCCGCGCTGGGCGAGCGGGAGCGGCAGGTACAGCCGGGCGGCGTCCTCGGAGAGCTCGAGGCGCTCCGCGGCGCCCGTGTGCAGGATCGCGGCGGGGTCGAGGTCGCCGAAGGCCTCGTCGCCGAGGCGGTCGAGCATCTCCGGGCCGCGGACCTCCTCGGCGAAGTACGGCGCGCGCAGTACCGGGACGGGGGCGAACGCCGCCGTGACGTCCCGCAGCTCCTCCTCCTGACGCTCGCGCCAGCCGTCGAAGTAGTCGCCGACCTCCGCCGGGAAGACGCGGTTGACGACGACCGCGTCGACCGGGAAGCCGTAGAGGTTCAGGTAGGTGAACGTCCGCCGCGCCTCGTCGACCGCGAGCCGCTCGGGGGTCATGACGAGGCGGACGGACACCCGCTCGGCGTCGCGCAGCACGTCCCCCATCGCGAGCACGCCGCGGACGACGCCGGTCACGTCGGCGATCGCGTCGTCGTCGGGCAGCGCGACGTCGAGCACCGCGCGGGAGAACGGCCGCGCCGCGTTGAGCGCCCCGCGCTCGTGCGCGGGGACGAACCGGTCCAGCCACCAGCGCGCGACGTCGGGCAGCGAGAGCAGCCGCAGGGTCTCGCCGGTGGGCGCGCAGTCGACGACGACGACGTCGAACTCGTCGCCGTCGGCGTGGCGGCGCAGCCGCAGCAGGGCGAGCAGCTCGTCGAGGCCGGGCGGGACGGTGATCTCCTCGGCCGAGATCCGGTCGGCGCCGCGGCGCAGGAGCTGGGCGGACAGCCAGTCGCGCACCGAGGCCCAGTTGCGCTCGATCTCGGCCTGCGCCTGGACCTGCTCGGCCCACAGGCGGTCGCCGACCTGGGCCGGCTTGTCGCCGATCTCGACGTCGAGGACGTCGGCCAGCGAGTGCGCGGGGTCGGTCGAGAAGACGAGGGTCCGCGCGCCCGACGCCGCCGCGCGCCGCGCCGTCGCCGCCGCCACCGAGGTCTTGCCGACGCCGCCCTTCCCGGTGTGCAGCACGATGCGAGGGCCCATTGCGTGCGTCGAGCGTAACCCAGAGGATGCTGGGTAGGGTCTCCGGCGAATGGCCGACGGGGCGCCGACCGAGCGAGGTTTCAACCTGCGGCGCTTCCTGCTGAGTGGGTCGGGTTGGCCCTATCTGCTCATGCCGTTCATCCCGATCGCCATCGCGCTGGAGCTCGCCCACGCGGGCGCGGTGGTCATCTTCGCCACCGCGGCACTCGGCGTCATCCCGACGGCGGCGCTCATGGGGAGGTCCACCGAGGAGCTCGCGGCGCGCACCGGCCCCGGCATCGGCGGCCTGCTCAACGTCACGTTCGGCAACTTCCCCGAGCTCGTCATCGCCTTCTTCGCCCTGCGCGAGGGCCTGCAGGAGGTCGTCAAGGCGTCGCTGATCGGCTCGATCCTCGGGAACATCCTGCTCGTCATGGGCCTCGCGATGTTCGTGGGCGGCCTCAAGCGCAAGAACCAGAAGTTCAGCGCCACCGGCGCGCAGGCGCAGGCGTCGATGCTGCTGCTCGCCGCCGTCGCGCTCGTGATGCCGACGATCTTCCAGCTCGTCCACGGCGGGTCGCTGCCGCGCGTCGGGGAGGACTCGGTGAACTTCGGCACCGACCTCGAGCACATGTCCTTCGCCGTGGCGATCATCCTGCTGATCTCCTACGTCTGCGGCCTGTTCTTCTCGCTGCGGACGCACCAGCACCTCTTCAACCCCGAGCGCGGCGAGGACGACCACGTCGACTCCGCATGGCCTGTCCGGCGCTCCGTCATCACCCTGGCGGTCGCGGGCGTCGCGGTCGGCGTCATGTCGGAGATCCTCGTCGGCTCGATCAACGACGCCTCCTCGTCGATCGGGCTCTCGAACTTCTTCGTCGGCCTGATCGTGGTCGCCATCGTTGGCAACGCCGCCGAGCACTGGGTCGCCGTCTACTTCGCGATGAAGGACAAGATGGACCTGACCGTGAACATCGCGATCGGCTCGAGCGCCCAGATCGCGCTGTTCGTCGCGCCCGTGCTCGTCCTCCTGTCCTTCCTCGTCGGGCCGAACCCCATGGCGCTGGTCTTCAACGGCTACGAGCTGGGCGCGGTCCTCCTGGCGCTCCTCATCGCGAACCTGGTCATCGCCGACGGCGAGTCCAACTGGTACGAGGGCCTGCAGCTGCTCGCCGTCTACGCGGTGCTCGGGGTCGTCTTCTTCTACGCATGATCAGCGGCCCGCTGCCGTGGCTCGTCCTGAGCGTCGTCGTGGTCGCACTGCTCTGGCTCGACCTGCACTTCTTCGCGCGGGGGCGCGAACCGAGCTTCCGCGAGGGCCTCATCTGGTCGGTCGGCTGGCTCGTGCTCAGCCTGCTGGTCGCGGTCGGCTTCGCGCTGGCGGGCGACTCGGAGGACGCGGTCACGTACACGACCGTCTACCTCATCGAGCGCTCGCTCTCGCTCGACAACCTCTTCGTCTTCATCCTGCTCTTCGGCTTCTTCGGCGTGGCCGAGGAGTACCGCGCGCGGGTGCTGTTCTACGGCATCGCGGCGGCGCTCGTGCTGCGCGGCTTCGCGATCCTCGCCGGCGTCGCGCTCATCGAGACGTTCCACTTCGTCATCTACCTGCTCGGGGCGACGCTGCTGTTCCTGTCCTACCGGATCCTCCGCGGCGTCGAGGAGAACGTCGACCCGGACAAGAACATCGTCGTCCGCGGCGTGCGGCGCGTGTTCCCGGTCAGCAGCGACTTCCACGGCCCGAAGATGTTCGTGCGCGAGGACGGCCGGCGCTACGCGACGCCGCTGCTCGTCTGCCTCGCGGCGGTCGTCGCGGCAGACATCGCGTTCGCCGTCGACTCGATCCCCGCGGCGTTCGCGATCACCCGCGACTCCTTCATCATCTGGATGGCGAACGTCTTCGCGCTCCTCGGCATGCGCGCGCTGTTCGTGCTCGTCGAGGGCCTGATCAAGCGCTTCCGCTACCTGAACCAGACGGTCGCGATCGTGCTCGCGGTCGTCGCGGTGAAGCTGCTCATCGAGGACCTCTACAAGGTGGGGCCGGCCGCGAGCCTCGCCATCGTCGCCGTCGTGTTCGGGGTGGGGATCATCGCCTCGGTGATCGCCGACCGCCGCGACCCGGAGGCCACCGAGCACCAGGCCGACCGGCTCCCGGGCTAGGACTCCTCGTCGGGGTCCAGCGTCTCGAGCTCCTCCTCGTCGTCGTCCTCCACGGCGTCGTCGCCCGACTCGCCACGGTCGCCCGCGGGGTCGTAGCGCGCCTGGAAGTCGTGCACGAGCTCGTCGCGACGGTGCTCGTCGACGGGAGCCTCGTCGGACACGAGGACCCACTCGCCCTCGTCGTCGGCGGCTCCCTCGAAGACCTCGGAGCCGATGTCGGCGGAGTCGTCGACGACGATGAGGATCTCGGTCTCCGGGTGCACATAGGTGCCGGGGCGGACGACGAGCTCGTCCAGGTCGAAGCGGCGCAGGGCGCGGGCCATGCGGGCTCTTGTAGCAGAGGCCGACGAGAGCAGCCACTCATGGGCGCCGTCCGTTACGATTGACTGACGAGTCAATCGCCCACCGGGTTCCGAGGAGACGTGCATGGTCGATTTCCGGCTGTCGGACGACACGAAGGCGCTGCGGGAGCTCGCTCACGACTTCGCCGAGCGCGAGATGCGCCCGGTCGCCGCCGAGCTCGACCGCGAGGGCACCTGGCCCGACGACGTCCTGCGCAAGGCGTGGGAGGTCGGGCTCATGAACATCCACACGCCCGAGGAGTACGGCGGCGTCGCGCTGTCCTCGTTCGACGGCGTCGTGGTGCAGGAGGAGCTGGCCTGGGGCTGTTCGGGCATCCAGACCTCGCTCGGCGCGAACGGCCTCGCAGCGACGCCGATCCTCATCGCGGGGTCCGACGAGATCAAGCGCGAGTACCTCTCGATGATGACCGAGGAGTACAAGCTCTCCTCGTTCGCGCTCACCGAGCCCGACGCGGGATCCGACGTGTCGAGCATGCGCACGCGCGCCGTCCGCAAGGGCGACTCCTACGTCATCAACGGCTCGAAGTGCTTCATCACCAACGGCGGCTACGCCGACTGGTTCACCGTCTTCGCCAAGACCGATCCGGACGCCGGCAACCGCGGCATCTCGGCGTTCGTCGTCCCCAAGGACGACACGGTCACGGTGGACAAGAAGGAAGACAAGATGGGCCAGCGCGCGTCGAACACGGCGACCATCACGTTCAACGACACCGTGATCCCCGCGAAGAACCTGCTCGGCGTCGAGAACAAGGGCTTCAACATCGCGATGGCGACGCTCGACAACACCCGCCCCGGCACGGCCGCGATGGCGGTCGGCATCGCCCGGGCGGCGTTCGAGCACGCCTGCGAGTACTCCAAGGAACGCGTCCAGTTCGGCGTGCCGATCGCGATGCACCAGGCGATCCAGTTCCTCATCGCCGACATGGCGACGGAGATCGAGGCGTCCCGGCTGCTGACCTGGCAGTCGGCGGTGCTGCTCGACCAGGGGCAGCGCAACACGCTGCAGTCCTCGCACGCCAAGCGCTTCGCCTGCGACACGGCGATGAAGGTCACCACCGACGCCGTCCAGGTGTACGGCGGCTACGGCTACATCAAGGACTACCCGGTCGAGAAGCTCATGCGGGACGCGAAGATCATGCAGCTCTACGAGGGCACGTCGCAGATCCAGCGGATGGTCATCGCGCGCGAGACGCTGGCGCCACGGCGGACGCCAGCGCCGGTCGCGGTGGGCTAGCCGTCAGCCCTGGGGAATCAGGCCGAGCTGCTGGAGCACGGCGACGCCGTCGTCCAGCCCGACCTCCTCGGCGATCATGCCGTCGACGACCTTGATCACGGTGGTGCCGGTGAACTCCATCGTCCTGCCCGACCCGGCAGGCAGGGAGCCGACGGGGAGATCGTCGAACGCGGGGCCGGTGTGGGTCCCGCCGCCCTTCCACTGGCCGACGACGTAGTCGCCCTCGGCGATGAGGTCGGCGGTCGCGCCGAAGCCGAGATCGGGGAACGCCTCGCGGAAGGCCAGCGCGAACTCGCGGACCTCGTCGCGGCCGCGGAGCGGCTTGTGCAGCGAGTACTCGAAGCGGATGTCCGGGGCGGCCAGCTCGTCGATGACGCCGGCGTCGAAGTCGTCGCCCCAGAAGTCCGTGAACCAGCGGACGACGACGGCCTTGTTGTCCTCGGCAGACATGCGTGGGTCCTCCTCGTGAGGGGATGGGAGACAGCGGTGTGCAAACGCCGTCCGCCTGCCGGATGTGAGGTGGGTTAGCGATCCATCTCCCACAGGATCGGGTCGCCGATCGCGATCGTGGCGCCGAGCTCGCGCAGCACGCTCGCGAGCATCTCGCGGCGGATCGCCCCGTATTCCAGGACGTGGGCGAAGACGCCGCCGTAGGTGAACGACTGCGGCGGTTCGCAGAGCGCGTCGACGAAGGCGTCGTCCCAGGCGCCGCGGTCGCGCAGCGAGCGGGCGATGCGCTCGAAGCCCTTCGCGGCCGCCTCGAAGCGCTCGGTGAGCGACGCCTCGGGTCGCGACTCGGGCGTCGGGAGCCCGGCCATCGCGGCGACCCAGACCTCGAGGGTGAAGACGAGGCGCTCGCACATCGTCGCCGCGTCGGCCTCCTCGCCCTCGAACCACATGGCGACGAAGCCTGGCCGTAGCGGGCGGGCCAGCGCGTCCGGCGGCAGCGCCGCTGCGGCGGCGAGCAGCTCGCGGGTGCGGTCGAGGTGGTGGGAGACCATGCGCTCGGTGAGGTCGCGGCCACCGCCGCGGGATGCGCCCGGCAGCAGCAGGCCGGCCGGCGGGTGGAAGTGGATGCCGTTCGGCGCCACGAGCTCGACCGGCCCGTCGTAGGCCGACGGCGCAGCGCCGAAGGCGCGGCTGAACGCCCGCGAGAACGCGGCGAGCGATCCGTAGCCGGCCGCGACCGCCGCCTCGGTCGGCGTCGCGGAGCCGGTTCTCAGCTGCCAGGCCGCGCGCTCGAGCAGGAGGCGGCGGCGCAGCCCGACGGGGGACTCGCCCGTCGCCGCCGCGAGCAGGCGGTCGAGGTGGTCGCGCGAGAAGCCGGCCTGGCGCGCCAGGCCGCGACCGTCCGCGTCCGGATGGTCCAGCGAGTCCACGACGAGGTCGATGAGTCCGCGAAGCCGGTCGGTCATGGCTTGATCGTCTTCGACATCCTGCTCGACGCGGCGGCGACGCGCCGCCACCGTTGGCGCATGTCCAGTTGGTCGCAGTTCGAACTCCAGGCGCCCGGGCTCGCCGCAAGCGTCCGCGCGCGCCTCGACGCGCACGTCCACAAGACGATCGCCACCCTGCGCCGCGATGGCTCGCCGCGCATCTCCGGGACCGAGACCCGGCTCGCCGACGGCGAGCTGTGGATCGGGTCGATGTGGCAGGCGCTCAAGGCGCGCGACCTCCAGCGCGATCCGCGCTACGCGCTGCACAGCGGATCCGACGACCCGCCAGAGTGGCCGGGCGACGCGAAGCTCTCGGGCGTCGTGGAGGAGATCACCGACCCCGAGGTCGTGCGGAAGATGAACGGTGAGGTCACGGAGGGGCCGTCGCACCTCTTCCGGCTCGACCTGAGCGAGGTCTCGGTCGTCGGCCTGAACGAGGCGAGGGACAAGATCGTCATCGAGCTCTGGCACCCCGGGGAGGAGGTCCGGCGCATCGAACGGGCCTGAGCGTGGAAATGCCTGAATCCCGGTCGGGACTGATACCTTCAGAGCGCATGGAGCCCGCTTCGATCCCCGCGACGAAGAAGGGCCGCGGCTCGATCGAGGACCCCGAGGTCCTCGAGAACGTTCCCGGCCACATCATCCCGGTCCTCGAGCGCGAGTTCGACGACTTCGACACCACCGCTGCGAAGTTCATGCGCGGCGAGATGGAGGAGCCGGAGTTCATCGGGTTCCGCCTGAAGCAGGGCGTCTACGGCCAGCGCCAGCCCGACGTCCAGATGATCCGCGTGAAGCTGCCGATGGGCGGCGTCACGCCCGAGCAGCTCGAGACCTTCGCCGACGTCATCGAGGACTACGCGCCTCTCAACAAGGGCCACATCACGACGCGGCAGAACATCCAGATCCACCACGTCCCGCTGCCGGACGCGGCCCAGCTCATCCGCCGGATCTCCGACTCCGGGCTCTCCAGCCGGGAGGGCTGCGGCAACACGGTCCGCAACGTGACCGGCGACCCGTTCGCCGGCGTGTCGACCGACGAGCTGTTCGACCTCACGCCGTACGCCGGGGCCTACGTGCGCTACTTCGTGCGTCACCCGACGACCCAGCTCATGCCGCGCAAGATCAAGACGGCGTTCGAGTCCGCGCCCGAGTCGGACCGGTCGCTCACCGGCATCCACGACATCGCCTTCATCGCGCGTGAGCGGGACGGGGTGCGGGGCGTCGAGGTCCGTGTCGGTGGCGGCACGTCGATCATGCCGCGCGTCGCGCCGACGCTCTACGACTTCGTCGGGCTCGACGACGGCGAGTACCTCGAGGTCGCCGAGGCCGTCTTCCGCATCTTCGACCGCCAGGACTGGCTGCGCGTGAACCGCGCCCGGGCGCGCATCAAGGTGCTCGTCGACAAGATCGGCATCGACGAGATGCGCCGCCTCGTGGACGAGGAGCGCGAGGGCGACTGGGTCGCCGAGCGCGAGTTCGACGTCGAGGGCCTGCGCCTGGACGTGGACGAGGAGCAGCGGGCGCCGGCGGTCCCGTCCGTCTACGCGTCGCCCAACGGCGACGGCTCGGAGTTCGAGCGCTTCCGCTCGTCCAACGTCACCGCGCAGCGCCAGGCCGGCTTCTCGGCGGTGCAGGTGCACGTGCCGCGCGGGGACCTCTCGCCCGAGCAGCTCCGGGCGCTGGCCGACATCGCGCGACGCTACTCGGGCGGCTGGGTGCGCACGACCGTGCACCAGAACATCGTCCTGCGCTGGGTGCGCGACGAGACCGTCTACGAGGTCTGGCGCGCGCTCGACGAGCTCGGCCTCGGCGAGGCGGGCGCGGACGAGATCAACGACGTCGTCTCGTGCCCCGGCACCGACTCGTGCAAGCTCGGCATCACGAGCTCGATGGGCCTGAACGCCGCGGTCCGCGAGCGCATCGCGGCCATGGGGATCACCGACCCGCTGACGCGGCGGATCCACGTGAAGATGAGCGGCTGCCCGAACGGCTGCAGCCAGCACCACATCGCGAACATCGGCTTCTACGGCGCGTCGATCCGGGCGGGCGACCACACGATCCCCGCGTACGTCGCGCACATCGGTGGCAACTTCGAGAACGGCGACATCGTCTACGGCCAGCGGCTGAAGGTGCGCCTGCCGGCCAAGCGCGCCCCCGAGGCGGTCGAGCGCTGGATCCGCCTGTACGAGGCGGGCCGTGAGGACGGCGAGGTGTTCAACGACTTCGCCGCCCGCGTCGGCGCCCAGGCGTTCGAGGACGAGGTCCGCGATCTCGCGATGCCGGTCGAGTTCGGCCTCGACACGATGGACCAGTTCATCGACTGGACGAAGAACGCTCCCTTCGTCGTGCAGCGCGGCGAAGGCGAGTGCGCGGTCTGAGTCAGCTCGCTTGAACGGCGGAGCCGAGGAACCGCCGGCAGAGGTAGCCGGCGATGAGCGCCGCCGAGCCCGCTCCACGCACGGAGCTCTGCATGGCGGGAGCCCCCCAACCCGGCCTCGTGACGCTCGCCCTCGTGCGTAGGTTCCCGGGATGAGCGTCATCCAACGGCTGGACTTCCTCGGCATCCCCTCGCAGGACGCGGACCGCGCGCGCACCTTCTACCGCGACGTCCTCGGGATGCGCCCGGACGAGCACGGCGAGTACGAGCAGTGGGCGGGGCACACGTGCTTCGGCATCTGGCAGCCCGAGCAGCAGGGGATGCAGTTCGTGCCGCAGAAGGGCAACCCGTGGCCGCTGGGCGTCGACGACGTGCCCGCGGCGCGCGCCGAGCTCGAGGCGAAGGGCGTGCAGTTCTTCGGCGAGACGCTCGACACGGGCGTGTGCCACATGGCGTTCTTCAACGACCCGGACGGCAACGACCTGATGCTGCATCACCGGTACGCGCCGTACGAGGACTGAGGTCTCAGGCGCAGCGCGCGACCGCAACCGTTGGCGCGTCGCAACGCCGGGGTAGAGCCGGCCGAGGGCTGGCGCTGCCTTCGTCGAACACCTCCGCGTGAACGAGCGCGCGCAGGCGATGGAACGTCGGCTGCAGTGGCCGCTGCTGGCCGCGGCGCTGCTGACCATCCCGGCCATCGTCATCGAGCAGTCCAACGTCGGCGAGCCCTTCGACACGACCGCCGTCGTCCTGAACTGGACGATCTGGACGGCGTTCCTGATCGAGATCGGGCTCATGCTGAGCGTCGTCGACGACCGGTGGCGCTGGTTGCGAGACCATCCTCTCGACGTGGCCATCGTGGTGCTGACGCCGCCGTTCCTGCCTGCAGCGCTCCAAGCCACTCGTGTCTTCCGGTTGCTGCGGCTGGTGCGCCTGATGAAGCTCGCGGTGCTGTCGAGACGCCTGCTCTCCACAGAGGGCGTCCGCGACGCCGCGGTGTTCGCGCTCATCACGATCCTCGGCGGCGGGGCTGCTTTCGCGGCGGTCGAGAACGGCCACCAAGACCACCCCGTGAGCGCGTGGGACGGGGTGTGGTGGGCCATCACCACCGTGACGACCGTCGGCTACGGCGACTTCAGCCCGAGGACCCTCGGCGGTCGAGTCATCGCGATCGTCGTCATGGTCGTGGGCATCGGGTTCGTCGCGATCATCACCGCGGCTGCAGCTGAGCGCTTCATGCGCAGCCGCGAGGCCGAGGCGGAGCGGGCCGAACTCCGCGAGCGCCTGGACGAGGTCCTTCTGCGGCTCGACCGGATCGAGCGCAAGCGGTAGGCGCGGGTGGACTTCTGCTCGGTATGCGAGCAATAGCTCACCCGCCACGGGCGCATCGCCCTCGGACCCAACCACCCTGGAACCATCTCTCTCAACCATCTCTCTCAACCCGATCAACCAACAACCGCCTGCCGATCGGACTGAGCCGCGCGTTAGCGTGGCATCTCATCCGGAACTCCTTGGACTGGAACGTCTCGCAACGCCCAGCCTCCAAGGAGGTCCGGAT
>Ga0070665_100002740_pt1 | contig 19089 bp, 16 predicted proteins | sample KBSS13metaG_FD_65862 | JGI IMG/M metagenome (GOLD analysis project Ga0070665, IMG submission 65862) | Switchgrass rhizosphere microbial communities from Kellogg Biological Station, Michigan, USA - KBS S1-3 metaG | ecosystem: Host-associated > Plants > Roots > Rhizosphere > Soil ...
TGGTAATTACAATGTTCGTACTCACTTGAGATAAATTGGTCGGGGAGAGAGGATTTGAACCTCCGACCCCCTGGTCCCGAAGATTGGGTTCCGACGAATCAATACTTTAGCGCAATTTAGATGCTTTCATTTTCGCTTGTGAACATGCGGCGTCTAGGGCTACACGCCAACATGGATCCCAACGCATCCAAGCGGCCACTAGGCACAATTTTGGGCACAACGTTCGCGCACAAATGCCCCTAAGCCGTAGCAAGAAGTATTCTTCATTTTCGAGAAAGAGCCATCTGGCACATGTCGAGATTTAGCCGCTAAAATGCCCGCATCCTGAGTCGCTTGCCCTGTTCCGCCCTTGCTTACAGTGGACGGGATTGGTGAGGTTTGAGACTGACAGAACCTTCGGCCGTTGCTGTACCGCCATTGCAGTCGCCCACACATTCGTTGGATTCAGGCTATCCGCTTGAAAACTAATGTTTTGCGTATTGGCTGGTGCGGCAGGGATTTGCCGCAGTCGCAACCAGCATGCTGCCAGTGGAACCCGCGGGCGCAACTCAATTAAACGCCGCAGCCTGAGTCGCCTGCCCAGTTCCGCCCTTAGCTACAGGAACAGGGTTGGTAAGATTCGACACGCTTAGAACTGTTGGCGCGCTGGCCGTCCCGCCTAAGTCTCCTGCAATCTGCATCAAGCCCGAGCGCTCGTAGTTGCCCATGGAACCGACGCGGAAATATTCGTTGGGTTCAGTGCATCTGATTGAAACAAAACATTGCTACTTGAGGCCGGCGCATCGTAGCGTCACGCCATCAAGCGAGCTGTTTCTACGCGTGGGCGACAGAGTGGCCCATCCCAAATGAGACCTGTGCATTTAACCATCCTGTAACACTTCAAGCGTAAACATTCCAAAGAGACGCAGACGTGTTCCTAGTGCTTGGACTATCCCTACTCGCCCTTCTAGTCATCGTCTTGAGGGCTATGCCGTGGCATCGGCCGCATCCCAACCACGAGTTCATGCTGGAGTTACTGCAATCCTGTCTGGGCGAGGCGAACGAAGAGCGCGATACTGCGAGTTGAAACACGACGTCATTGTTTCTTAGTCATCAATGACAGTGAGTTTGATGAGGGCGGGCGAAAAAGGGGCGCCGGAACCCATGCAGCACAGGAGAAGCGTCCATGGGGGGCGAGAAGACGACAGTTGATTCGTTCGACGTGGATCAGAAGCAGTGGTATAGAGTGGGCGGCATCGCCGCACTCGTCCTGGGTGTCGCGTACATCATCATCATTTTTTTGTACGCTCAAGTCGGAGCCCCTCCGACTGGTGGTGGCGATGCTTGGTTCCATTACCTTCATGGGAAGACGACGATCTGGTGGGCGATTCTTGGCCTCTCCGTGTTAACAGACTTTCTCTTCGTGCCCGTCGCGTTTACTCTTTACCTAGCGCTGAAAGAGGCCAACAGAAACGCGATGCTGCTGGCGACCGCATTCGTGGGGCTGTTTATCGTCTTGGATTTGGCCGTTAGCTGGTCCCATTACGCCTCAATGCTCGTTCTTTACGGCAACTACTCCAGAGCCACGGGTGCCGTCCAGCAGACAGCTTACGTCGCGGCTGCCAACTATGCGTCCGCAGTGCTGGCCTCCCCTCTGGAAATCGTGTATGCAATCGTAACCCTCTCGTTCGGGATTTTGGTGATCGGTTTCGTCATGCTAAAGGGAGTGTTTAATAGGATTACGGCCTATTTGGGATTGGCAACCGGCATCCTTGGGATCGTTTCGTTATCGGGCTTCAGTGTAACCATAATCATGAATGCTCTCTTCGCCACTGCGTGGATGTTGGTTGTAGGCTACAGACTCTATCGACTCGGGCACGAGTAATCCAATGTTCAATCCAACCGCGAGCTTCGGTTCTGCCATTTTGGGGCTCCAAGCTCCAGAAGTCCCAATCAGCACTGGGAGAGTTGGAGATAGCAGAGTTGAAGGGGTGGTAGTGCAATTTGCAGTGGCCTTGACTCACTTCCGCTCGGCTCGTACACTCAACCGCCAAACCTTACTACAGGAGTCTTCATATGGCTTCATCCCAGCCAGGGCGCACCCACAAAGTCCAGAAGAGTAAGCTTCGATCGGAACGTATCCTAGAGAACCTCAAACTCGAAAATCTGAAAACGATCGTCCGTGACAAGATACAGCAGCCACGGCCATCCGTCGCCCCAGTTGCATGAATTTTTTACCAATTGATTTTGAGTTCGCCAGAGTTCCCGCCGTAGATCAACTGTTTCGTGCATTGGTCACGAATTTTGTAGCGCATCGATTGGTACGAGGTTCGTGATGGCGACGAATGTGAGTCGATTGCAAAACATCGGCGAGCATGTGTCCGCTGCAAACGGGCTGGCGCTTGTGCGTGTGACGATTGGGGCAATGCTTGTGTGGGTGTTTTTTGAGAACCTGGGCAAAGGCCTCTACACGGCGTCAGGCTACGCAGGCCTGATCGGGCACTATATCGAGGCAAGTCACGCACCAGCTGCCTGGAAGGCTGTGATGGGGCTGGCGGCAAACCACGCGGCGATTGCTGCTCCCATGCAGGCCATGACCGAGATATCCCTTGGTATCCTTCTCGTCATTGGTATGTTTACTCGACCGGCCGCATTCCTAGCCTTTCTCTTTCTCGGTAGTCTTTGGATTTCGGAGTGGGGCACTTCGTGGATCTGGGAACTACTGGTTCCGGCGCTCGCGTCGCTCGGTCTTTCGATCGGACGCGCCGGCCGGAGATTGGGCTTGGACGCGTGGTTGTCGCAACGGTGGACGTCGGCTCCGTGGTGGTTGATTTAGCTAATTCCCTGTGCGAGTGTCCGTCATCATCCCTACTCACAATGAAGCGCAGTCGATTGAGCGCGTGTTAGCGGATCTCCCGTCCGATCTGACGACGGAGGTCATTGTTGTCGACAGCAACTCGAATGACGGGACACCCGACATCGCCGCAAGAATGGGGGCTCGCGTCGTTGAGGAACCGCGCCGCGGATACGGGCGAGCGTGCCTCAAAGGTCTGGCCACGGCAAATTGCCCTGACGTGGTTGTGTTCCTCGATGGCGATTACAGCGATCGGCCCTCTGAACTGCCGATTCTTTTAGCGCCGATCATTGAGGGCCGAGCGGACATCACGCTCGGTTCCCGCCTCCGGGAGCGGCGTTCGACTGGAGCATTGCCTTGGCATCAGGTGTTTGGTAATTGTCTCGCCGCCAGCCTGATCAGAATTCTTTATAGACTGGAGATCACTGATCTCGGTCCGTTTCGCGCGGCCCGCGCAGATGTACTTCGCGAGCTCGCGCTCGAAGAGACCACCTATGGCTGGGCGGTCGAGATGATCCTCAAAGGAGCTGTGGCAGGATTCCGCGTGGTTGAAGTCCCGGTGAGCTACTACCCTCGCATTGGAAAATCGAAGATTAGCGGTACGGTCAAGGGGACCGTGGGTGCCGGTTGGTTCATTCTCAGCTTGATCGTGCGCTATTATTTTCGGAGTCGAAGATCCGCGACGCCACGTGCAGTGTAGGTCTGCGTCGAAACTCTATGAATTCGTCGAGCCGGGCGGTTGTGCGTTCCCCAGCCAGTGAATGTGTACTGGTAATCATGGCGAAGGCGCCGAGGCCAGGCGCTGTCAAAACCCGCTTGACATCCGGCCTTTCTTCTGCGGCCGTCGCCGCTTTCTATTGCTGTCTTTTGGAGGACACGCTGACGTTAGCGCGATCGTTGAGTGATGTGGAAGTCGCCATCATGTGCCCGGATACCGACGTCAACGAACTGGCACGATTGGCAGGCAACAAAGCGAGTGTAGTTGCGCAGAAAGGTGAAGGGCTTGCTGCAGGCCTCACTTCGGTATTTGCGCGCTTCGCGGAAGATCATCAACGACGCACCATTGCTTTCAACAGTGACAGCCCACACCTCCCGCAGCCCGTTCTCGAAGACGCATTCAAAGCGCTGTCTGCACATGACGTCGTCGTCGGACCTACGCACGACGGAGGCTACTATCTGGTTGGGGCAAAGGCGTCTCACCCTACGCTTTTTGCAAGTGATGGAATGGGCACCAGTAGTGCGCTCGAGAGGCTCCTATCGCGCGCACGAACTCTGGAGCTCTCCATTGGTTTCGTAGCACCTTTTTACGATGTTGACGTAGTTGACGATCTGACTCGGCTGGCAGAGGAGTTGCGGGTGGCTCCTGCGAGAGCGCCACGCACGGCGGCATGGCTCAAAGAGTGGGAACTCGCGGCGGAGCAATCTCGGACAAGCTCTCCGACGGACTATCGGACGGGCACTGGAGAATTGTAAGAGTGAAGCTGACGCCCGCGTGGCGAGTGTACATACTTGGCGCCACATTGTGCGTGGCGCTAACGATCTGCTCACGCAACTTCAGCGACAGAGGTGGGCCGTACTTCATGGCCTCTTTGATGCTGGCAGGCGTCGTTTACCTCTTAGCGATCCGTGAGTTTTTCGCCACGCCAAAATTTCCGCAAGGTGTTGTCGTCATTGGGCTCGTGCTCGCTGCCGTGTGGAACATTGCATTTCTTCGCCAGCCCGCGGGGGCTGATGATGATATCCATCGATACGTTTGGGACGGCCGTCTCCAGCGGCTCGGCTACAACCCTTATGTCGTCGTTCCCAGCGATCCTGCCGTCGACTCGCTGCATACCGCAGAAACACGCAGCTTGAACAACCCAGATCTATCGAGCCCTTACCCAGCAGGAGCACAACTTTTTTTCCGCGCTGTGACCGCGATTCAGGAGTCTACTTTTGCGTTCAAAATAGCGTTCGTGCTTTGCGAGCTCGCCATTACCTTGCTGTCGCTCGAACTTCTCCATCGGAAGCAGAGAGCACACTTGGTTCTGGCATTCGCGTGGAACCCATTGTTGGCCATTGAGGTTGCGGGAAGCGGACACATCGACATTGTGGGTGCGCTTTTGCTGGTGGCATCCGCTGCTGCGCTGATGCGCCGATGGCGGGCGACTGCAGCCGTCGCACTTGGCCTGGCTATAGCAGTGAAATTTCTGCCCATCGTACTCTTGCCGCTCTACTGGAAGCGGGTTCGCATTCGCGACGCCGCGCTGGCAGCGACCGTAGTCGGACTTCTGTACCTGCCGTTTCTGACTCACGGACGCATTCCAATCGGATCGCTTGGCACGTACGTGCGGACTTTCCGCTTTAATGGTCCCCTGTTCGCGGCACTCGATCAAGTGCTACCACCGCAATTGCTGGCTGGGCTGGCAGTGCTCGTTGGACTCGTGGTTGCGACCTGGCTGAGAAGCGTAACGCCGGAGTTGTCTCTACACCAATTTGCCTGGCCAATGGCAGTGTGTCTTGCATGCGCTCCCGCCGTTTTTCCATGGTATCTTCTCTGGCTGCTGCCATTTCTGATGTCGGCCTCGACTCTGCTGATCATTATCTGGACTGTCACGATTATCCCCACATACGTCCAATGGCACTTGCGCGCGCTGGGCGGTCCGTGGGGGGCGCTTCCTGGTTGGATAATGACAGTGGAATACGGATGCGTGGCACTCGCTGCCACGATTATCGCTTGGCGTCGGATCGCGAGGCCGACGGTACCGAGCTCAACGAACGACGTCGTATGAACCTTACTGCGCCGCCAAATGAATTTATGTATCTTTAACGTTTGCCGCGTCATCCGTGACGGTATTCTCAAATCTCGTTGAAGAGCAATCCCATGAAAAATACGAAATGTGCAACGATGATCCGTTTTGTGGCTGTCGCAGTGCTTCTCTTTTCCGCAACCTCATGGGCGCAAGAACGCGCACCCATTCTCGATCAAATTGCCAAGACCTACGGAATCGACTCGTGGGATCAAGTGGACGCTATTCGCTATACCTGGAATGGAGAAATTACCGGACTCTTTAAAGCTGCGCACAAGTGGGAGTGGGAGCCAAAGACTAATAAGGTCTCGTTTGAGGGCGTGGGTAAAGACGGCAAGCCGGTCAAAGTTTCATACGTGCGCACCGACCCCGGCAGCCAAACCGACGCCGTGAAGAACGAAGTCGACCCGAGTTTCATCAACGATAATTATTGGGTTCTATTCCCTTTCCATGCTTATTGGGACAAGAGCGCCAGTGCGATCGACCAGGGCAAGTTTAACCTTCCTGTTGGTCCCGGTACGGCCGAACTGGTCCCGGTGAGGTATCCTGCGGATGGTGGTTACACGCCGGGCGACACATGGGATCTCTATGTCGGTAAAGACAACCGCGTCGTGTACTTTGACTATCATCGCGGCGGGGCCAAGCCACCGAGCCGAGTCTTTGCAACGTGGGCAGGCTACAAAAAGGCAGGTCCAATTCTGTTCTCAACCGAACATCGCGGCACCGCCGACGGCAAGCCGCTGCACATCTTTATTTCTGATATTTCAGTTAAGTTGGCAGGCTCGAATAAATGGATGCCCGCGCAATAAGTCGTGCACGAACTTCCCTACAGGTGCTATTGGAACGATAAAATGCGCCTCTTCCGATGAAGGCTGATGTCGAACTGGATGTTGGGCGAAAGACCTTTGGGTCTGGCTTGTTGCCGGAGTTAATCGCCGTGCTGCGCCGCAGCCACCCGGGGGATCTGATCGCGGTAGCGGCTGACGGAAAAAACATTGGACCAGAGCTGGAAACCTGGTGCCGGTTCACCGGGAATCCACTGCTTGAAACCACGTCCGAAAACGGACGCGGGCGGTGGGTTTTCCGATGCGGGGCTGTTGCAATGCCTGTCGAAGATGATCGGCCGGTGGGCTCGCGGCTCTGGCTCTACACGAATTTCCACTGTAACCTCAAGTGCGACTACTGTTGTGTGCGATCTTCGCCCACCGCCCCGCGACGCGAGCTAGGGCTGGGACGCGTTCAACGGATCGCGCGCGAAGCCTCGGGGCTTGGTGTCAAAGAAATTTTCGTGACTGGTGGCGAGCCGTTTCTGTTACACGACATTAGCGAGATTCTCCTCTCTTGCGCTGCCGCTGCGCCAACCACAGTGCTGACCAACGGAATGTTATTTACCGGGCGGCGTGCGGAAAGTTTGCGAACGTTGCCCCGGGATCGAATTGTCCTGCAAATCAGCTTGGATAGCGCCACGCCAGAACTGCACGACTTCCATCGCGGAGCAGGCACATGGGCCTGCACCCGCGAAGGGATTCAACGCGCTCGTTCGCACGGCTTTCGAGTGCGACTTGCAGCCACCGTTTCTACCGATGCCGAGGCTGAGGCGTTCCGTCAATTCCTCGATGAGGAAAGGATTGCGGCCGAGGACCGGGTGATCCGCCGAATTGCGCTGCGGGGCTCTGCCAGCGAAGGTGTCGCCGTGAGTCGAACCGATTTGGTGCCGGAAGTTACTATCACAGCCAATGGTGTGTACTGGCACCCGGTCGGCGTCGAGGATGCCGATCTGCTCGTCACGCGCGACATTTTTCCCCTCTCCGCGTCCTTCGCTGCGGTACGCCGTGCTTTCGACCGCGAAGGCGAACACACCAATAAGTTGGCCAGAATTTTTAACTGCGCGTGATGACCGTTTCAACTCGGTAATACGTCGTCTCTGAATCCGAATCTCTAAGCCGACTTGGCAAGTACCCGTTCGAAGAATCCCTGTTGAGCCGCCGCCGTCCGCAGCGCAGCGTAGCCATCCACGTGAGGTGGCAGCCAACGCCTAAGTCCTTCGGCATCGAGTATAGGGCGATGAACCGGATTGTCGTAGCTCATCACTGAGAGCGCGTCGGCAAACCGGAGCTCCCGATCTGGATCGAGATCGGGGCGTACCGTGAACATGCAATGGTTATAAGGGGGAGACGACCATATTTCACACAATGCGTTTTCGGGTACGAGACGCTCACTGCGAACCGTGTCCCAGAAGGGGCTACCAATTGCGCCGGCGTCGGCCCGGCCGTCGAGGACGGCCCGCACCACATCAACCTCGCTGGTCCCGGTATCACCATGTTTGCCCAAATCGCTGTTGAAGCGTAGCGCTCGGTAGTCCCTGCCCTCGCGCATGCCTTGCTGCTCCAAAAAGTGAACGGGCAGGATCGCTGCATGTCCGCTGTCTCGGCTGCCAATTGCGAGCGTTCGATTCTTCAGATGCGCCAGGGAAGAAACGGGACCTCCGCTAACCGCAACGATCTTTGTCATCCAACCAAGATCGGTATCGCGCATGGCAATCGCGCGGCAGGCGTGATTGCTCCATTCATCCGCTTGCAGATAAGCAAGGTTTGTATTCCATGCGATATCGATATGTGGCGTTGACTCGCCTGGTTGGGCGAGAAGCGCCGTCACCTGCGCCTCGTAGCTCTGAAATAGAACGATCTCAACGGGGAGGTGCGCTTCCTCGTGAAAATAGCCTCTCATCCCCTCCCAAATCGTCACCACCTTCGGATTGTAGGCAACAGCACCCACCCAGATCGTTTTCATATTTGTTTACCCACTGCTCCTACAGTTTTTTGGTCAGCGGCTCTTGGTATTAGAAGAGCGGCATTCCCAACAATGACTTCCCTATGAACTCGCGCAACACGTCGCCCGTTGGCGCCATGACGGCGCCGGCATGCGCATCACGGAACAGGCGTTCGACATTTAGATGCTTTGAGAATGCCGAGCCACCACAAATCCGCATAGCTGATGAGGTGACGCTAATCGCGATGTCACCGGCGGCGGCTTTCGACTCGAGCATGCGCAACATTGTCGTCTCGCGCGGTTTTTCAAGATGATCAATCAAATCGTCGATACGTGCCGCCAGCCCGTCGGTGTCAATCTGCATCCCTGCAAGCTGCGCTCGTAAAGTAGGCAGGCTTTCTCCAAGGCTTCGGCCGAGATGCTCGAATCTTGCGGTCTTGAGGTGCGAGACCGTTCCTGCGACTGTCGCACGACATACACCCAGGGCTACAGCCGACGTCCCCAAATTAAATAGCGGAAGCACTACGTTTAGCATTGCCGGAAACCCGCCACCATCATCAGTGAGTTGAAGATTTGGCGGGACTACACACTCGTCGAGAGTAAGAGGAGCAGAGGCGTTGGCCCTCAGCCCCAATCCATCCCAAGGGCCTGCCACTGAAAGTCCCCGCGTCGCCGCTAGAAGAAGATAGAGGGTCGACTCGGTGGGCGCGGTCCCTTCAGGAGCGAGAGAAGATACGACATAGCTGTGAGCATGACCCGCGCTGGTAACCCACGATTTCTTGGCGGTGATTCGTACATCGTTACCATTTCGCCGTGCGCGTGATGTCGGCGCCCAAAAATGGCTGCGGGAACCGGCTTCACTGAAAGCGAGTGTGGATAGGTGTCGACCCGCACAGATTTCTTTCAGTGTTGGCGTGATTGTCTCAGTTGCTCTTGGACGCGCCGCCGAGATTGTCGCGGCGCCGAGGATGTGCATGAGATAGACCATGGCGACCGAAGCATCCGCCTCAGCGAGTGTGGCAATCACAGCCGCAAACGTGCGTGGACCTAACCCCAAACCGCCAACATCTGCGGATAGCATCAGCCCAAGCAGGCCGGCCTCGCCCAGCGCTGCGACAGCCTCGGTAGAGAATCGCCCCGCCTTATCGTTCTGTGCTGCAGCCGGCGCCAACACACCGCCGGCGATCTCCCCGGCTTTCAAAACGGCCGCGTCATGAGTCATCAGTATTCCCATCATCCAAAAATCAAATAGATTGAGCGAAGATTGTCGCCGAGGAATCGCGGAGTGGTCAAACAGCCATTGGCAGTTGCTAGGCCGCGTAGCGTCGTTCGTGCATTTGGGCACCCCATATCCGTAATAGCAATCGCTGTCCTTGAAACTGATCGGCCACAAGCCATGCACCCAACGCAAAGGCTACCACCTCCACCATGAACGGCCCCTGACCTGCTGCTGCATTGCTTGGCAGAAAGAGATCCGAGGACGGAGATAAATGATTCGCTATTGTTGCCCCGATCAGAAAGCATCCCACCAGCGCCTTGGCCCCTCGGTAGACTCTGGACTCTAGCGCCACGCCGCGATCTATTGGCCATCGGTCCATATCCTCCGATCATCGGACCCATCACCCTATTCACCTATCGGTTAGACGGTGCTGGGTGGGCAGTCGCCACGATTAGGAACGAACGGTCAGCAATGAGTGTCCCAGCATCGTACCTTTGCGACGCCTTAGGCGACTTCGTCGATGCAGTGCAGTCTCTTTTCAATGGCAACTTTGCCGAATGCCCTTGGGAGGAGGAGCCGGGCATAGTCCGGTGGGAATTTCGTCGGGAGGGTTCCCGCGTGACTGTGAAAGTCGGCTGGGATCAGACCGAAGGAGAGCAGCTAGTAGGTGAAGATGATTGGCTACATTTCAGTGAGGAAGTCGACCCGAGAGTTCGACGGGTTACTCATTGCGTGGGCCGAGGAGAAGTACTTCGAGGAATGGGAGTAAGACCGCACCACTGGGCTTGCCTCCTGTGACGCGGCCGTTTATCCCGGGCCGCGTTCAGAAGAGGAGCCAGGGGCCTCTCCGATTGGCGAAACTGTACACCCTCAGCTCCCCTCGCAAGCAGAAATTCGTCGTAGCGCGCCCCGGGTCTCGATGAGACCTCTCCTTTCCGTACGAGGCAACCACTAGGTCAGTTAAAAGGCCGCTCCGATAAGACCGCAGCGGCCCAGTACTCTCATAAAACTAATGGTTCTTGACGCCTTCGGTGTTACGCAGAGTGGTGATACTATCCGCCGGTCACCACTCTGCGTACTCCCGCCCAGCACTGCGAGTCAGGTTGTTGCTCCTCAAGAAGCGAGCCATTCGGGTTTGCTCGAGCCCCGAGGGTGAAGCACAGTCCGGAACGCGCCCGGAGTCCGCGACAAAACCACCTGGTCGGTCAACCCTTGATATGTACCCAACGGAGTTGCAGCAGTGAAAAGATCGGGGGCTACATAGATGTGCTCGTCCGTCGAGCCGGCGGCTTGCTGCGCATACGCTTTATCGAATATGCCCAACGAACGCAGCCACAGCACCGTTCTGGTCAGGGATACGACGACGCGATAGCTTCCTCCCTCGACGGCACGCCGCCTCAGGGCTTCGAGGATACCGACGGTGCCGAACCAACCCACCACGTTGTCGCAGATCGGGATAATTGGCGGCGACTTGGGCTGATCTGGAGTCCCCTCGCTGGTAAACACGCCTGAGAGAGCCGCGCCGATCTCATCAAAGCCAACCCGGTTTGCCCAAGGCCCCCGCTCGCCATTGAGAACGACCTTGGCGTGAATCAGTCCCGGCTTTTTCTGGCTGAGCTCTTCTGATGTCAGGCCGTATTTTTCGAAATATCCGGGCCGCCGATTTCCGAAAAACACGTCGGCATCCTTCAGCAGGCGATCGAACTTGGCGCGATCTTCTTTAGAGTGATCCAGGATCGTCGAACGCATTCCAACCTGCGCATCCCAGGCAAACGACTCGATTTCGGTTTCGCCGGGCCGCCAGATGTTGAGGACGTCTGCTCCGTAGCAGGCGAGGTCTCTGCCGATGGCTGCCCCGGCAATCACATGCCCCATTCCAAAGGCGCGAATGCCGTCCAGCGGACTCTTGCCATCCTTCTTAAAAGGGATAGGCTCGCTTTCACCGATCTTCTCCACCGTGATCAAAGGCATAGTGGAGAGCACTTCGGTGTATTGATGCTCTTTCCTGAATTCCTCAAAGGTGCGCACCATGGCCATGGGAAGCCCGGCCTCGGCCGCCGCATTCTCCAGATCTTCTGCACGCCAATGCTGGATAGCGTTCTGCACGGCTTCGGGGTTCGGATTAGACCTGAGGAGGCTGAGCGCGCGGGCCGCCAGTTGGGGGTAAATGTTGATCGCTACCACGTGCCGCCCGTCCCGCGTTTTGTGAAACAAATGCGGATTCAAGAAAGGGTTCAGAGGCTCCTCCAGTGGGGCCGGTGGGCGCCCATTGACGGTTTCCCATTTCAACTCGAAGAAACCGCAGAAGCGCCGCAATGCTTTACGGACATCCACGGCTATATCCTGTCCCTCACCTGTTCGTTGTCGCCACAAAGCTGCGACCGCGACGGCCTTCGCGGCCAGACCGATTGCTGCCATTGCTCCGAACCGATGGGGGCTGGGAATAATCGGATCCTGACCGTAGAAACTGAGTTTGCCGCCACTGTCTGCAGTATTCAGTCCTACGTCTTTCAGCACTTCATTTACGCTGCGATGCAGATCGAAATCCGAGGTAGTCGCGGGATTGCTCAGTGCGGTTTGAATTTTCTCAGTCAGTGTTTGATCGGTGCGTTCAGTGGGTTTTTCGGTAGCTCGATCCAGCGTTGCTGTGTTCATATGCAATATCCCTTCTCCAGATTTGCTTTAGGTTCTTCGAAGCTGTGAACGGACTTTCTCGCTTTAATGCCCGGCTGGCAATTCTGCATAGGCAATGCCGGTGAGGTTTCCCTCGGCAAATAGCAGCGTCTTCGGGTTTGAGCCGTCGAGATTCGCGCTGTAAACCGTGCCGGCGAAGTCAGTGACGAACATGCGGCTGCGTTTCAGGTCTAACGCCAGCCCAATGCCTTCCATCAAACTCTTGAAGATGATCTCGGGTTGTGTGGGACCACCGGCTGCCGGGTCCATGGGCGCGCGGTTCACCGTGTTGCCGCGCGGCGGATCGCCGCGGTCTGTCCAATACAAGGTCCGATTAGAGAGGTCCAGATCCAGATCGATTGGCTCAGGCAGGTTTTCATAGAGAAGTTGAATATCGTTGCGATTCGCGGCTGACTGTCCTTTCGGAATCTCTACGTTGGCGCGGAAAATCCGACCCTTGCCGGAATTGTCATCCCCTTTCTGGGTCCAATAAAACTTGCCACCCTCCGCATCGACGGCAATGCCAACGCACCATTTCGTTGCGTCGGGGCCGGGTCGCGGATCGCCCTGGCTGGTGTCCACTAGAGTTTCGATATTGGACCCGTCGAGGTTGGCGCGCATCACTCGCATCCCCTCGCGATCGCACCAGTACAGCTTGCTGCTCCCCTTCTCCAGCGAGAGCTGCTTCGGAGTAAACGTGCCGCCCGGTGGCACAATGGTGATCATGTTTTTGCCATCGAGATCCGAGCGGAGGATGGTGCCATCGTTCTTTTTGGGATTACCCATGTTCGTCCAATAGATGTGTCCGGCAGCGGCGTCCACTACCAGTCCGTCCGGCAGCCTCCGGCCTTCGTTCAGGACGGTTTTCAAATCGGAGCCATCTGGGTTTGCCGACAGGACACGTCCGGCTCCCAGATCGAGGAAAAACAGTCGTCCCGATGTAGCCGGCTTGTCTGCGCCCGCATTGGTTGAGTTGATAGATGCAGTGCTCATTTGAAAAACTCCTCTTCACGATTTCACTTTGACTCGGACGAACAAGCTAAAGGCCAACGCTGGCGCGACTGCTGAGAAGCCCGGCCAGGACCTCATTCTCCTCTTCCGCGAGTTCCTCGACCGATCGATTGCCCGCCATTCGCATCACTCCGTCGGTCACTGTCTGCTTCAGGCCCGGCGTCACGTCAGGGCTGCCGAGGGCCTTCATCAAACCCGCCATCGGATCCATCAGGTGCTCCATGAAATGATGAATCCCTCCCGCCCCGCCACCGAGGTGCCATTGCAAGCTCGGTCCCATTACGCCCCATCGAGGCCCCGGCCCGTAGCTGACTGCGGCGTCGGCGTCTTCGACGCTCAGCACACCCTGTTGAATGAGATAGAGAACCTCCTTGTACAACGCCGCCTGTAGCCGGTTGGCGACGTGGCCGGGAAGCGCCTTGTACAGACGAATAGGCTTCTTTCCAATCGACGCATAAAACGCCATCGTTTTTTCGATGGTCTCCGGCGACGTCTTGGCTCCGCCGACCACCTCCACCAGCGGAATCACATGTGGCGGATTGAAGGGGTGTCCGATGACACAGCGTTCGGGGCGCTTGCACTGGGACTGAATAACGTCCATGGTGATACCGGAAGAACTCGAGGCAAGGATGGATCCCGGAGGCGTAGCATCGTCCATCTCTGCGAACAGCTTGATCTTGAAGTCTGGCCGCTCCGGCGCATTTTCCTGGACAAAGTCTGCCTTGGCGAGTGCCACCGCCATTTTTGGCTCGAAGGTCAACCGGTCGCGTGGAGCGCCGGAATACATGCCAGTCTTACTGAGCGTCGTCCACGCTTCGTCAACATACTTCCGAAGATTTGCCTCTGCATTCGGCGCCGGGTCGGTCGCGATCACATTGAATCCGCGAGACAGGTAGTAAGCCGCCCAACTTGCACCGATGACTCCTGTGCCAACGATTGTTATGTTCTTAACTTCTGCATTTGTTGCCACGGTAATCCTCCTTTTGAAGTTTCCTCAAAGCTCGCTCGAATTTGTTGGGTACCTTTCACTCACGCCGCCCCTCGGGCAGCCTCGCTCACTTCCGTGCTCACCGGAGTGGAAGCGTGATGATGATTCAGGATGAGCCGGGAGCCCCTCTGGCCGGTCACAAAAGTCCAAACCCACTGTAGGAAGACGCTGATGCGAAGACCCGATGTCGCCAGGAACTGGAGGTGAACGAAAGCCCAAACGAACCACGCCAATAATCCGCTCATCTGGATCTTGCCGCTTTGCAACACGGCAAAGCCCTTGCCCACCACCGCCATGGTGCCCTTGTCGAAGTAGCGAAATGGAGCCGGCTGCTTGCGACCGGTTACGCGCCTGTAAACGAGTTTCCCTGCATAATGTCCCTGCTGCAGAGCAACCTGCGCCACGCCGCCAAGGGGCTTGCCATCCTGCTGGAATGCCGCAGTATCGCCAACTACAAAAATGTCGGGATGTCCGGGCACAGTCAGATCTTCTTGAATGCGCACCCTTCCGGCGCGATCCGTCTCCACATTCAGCCACTTGCCCGCAGGAGAGGGCGCGACGCCTGCGGTCCAGATCACAGTCTTACTGGCAATGCGCTCACCCCCCACGACAACGCCGTCCGAGTCGATCTGATCCACGCCGTGTCCGAGCCGGACCTCGACGCCCAGATTCTCCAGTCGCTGCTTCGCAGCTTGAGATAGGTACTCCGAAAAAGGCCCGAGAACTCGCGGCGCCATATCGACGAGCACAACTCGAGCCGAGGTCGGGTCGATCCGCCGAAAGTCTGACTTCAGCGTCGTCTTGACGAGCACCGCGAGGGCGCCGGCCATCTCGACGCCCGTAGGGCCTGCGCCGACGAGAATAAAGGTCAGCAGGTCCCGATGACGGCTCGGGTCTTCCTCAGCCTCTGCGAGTTCGAAGGCCTCCAGGACCTTGTTACGGGTTGCCACGGCGTCCGCAAGACTTTTCAATCCAGGCGCGAACTTTTCAAATTCGTTCCTGCCGAAGTAACTGTGACTGGCGCCCGTGGCCAAGATGAGGTAGTCGTAGGTCACGGGAACGTCGAATCTGTCTGCGCCGCTGACAAGCACACATTTCTTGTCCTTGTTGACCGCTGTGACATCGCCTTGGATCACCGTCGTGTTCTTCTGGTTTCGAAGGATTCCCCGGAGAGGAAAACCAATTTGACTGGGGCCTAGAACCGAGGTCGCCACCTGGTAGAGCAATGGCTGAAACACGTGGTGATTCATGCGATCGATAAGGATGATTTCCGCGGGCGCCTTCTTGAGCGCCTTGGCGGCGGCCAGTCCGCCAAAACCACCACCGACGATAACAACTCGTGGATGAGCCATTGCAGTCCTCAATTTCCTTCAGTTTCTCTTCCGAATGCCGAGCGACTCTTGCTGAATGCACTCATCGAGTCGGATGAAACAATGCGATAAAAACACACTCGCGCAAGCGGAAACAATTAGACGTTGGTACGGTGCGACTTTGGTACTGAGCAAGCGCCGATGACAGTAACGATCAGATGGAGGTCAACACCGAACAATGGCCAGAACCGACATTTCGGGTAGTCTGGAGCTCTGCGAATGGGGCATAATTCTTAACCATTGGGCAGTTCTTGGGGACCATGGGGATGGAACTCAACGCTTCGGCTGAAGAGATCGGCCGCCTTCAGCGCTGCATCAACGATTTAGTCAGCTTGCTCGCTCTGCCCACGGTGTGGAGCGGCAGGGAGCCATCCCGGATCCTTGAGATCCTTTTCGACTCACTCCTCCCTACGCTCTCTTTGGATTTCATTTGCGGTTGCCTACAAGATCCCGTTTCGAAGACTCCCTTAGAGGTAATGCGAGTAGCAGGCTCATGCGACTTAGAACCTCACGAAATCCGCGAAATGCTTGGCGATTGGTTTCAAGGTGACGGCCACAAGCGCCTGCCGGCGAGACGGAAGCCATTCGGGGATCAAGGCTTCGCAATCTTCCCAGTCGAGCTGGAGTTGCGCGGCGGGACTGGCATGATCCTAATAGGATCTAGTCGCGAGGACTTCCCCGGACAAACTGAGAGCCTTGTGCTAAGCGCGGCGGCGAACCAGGCATCGATCTGGTTGAATGAAGCCCGACTCCTCACCCAGCGGAAACTGGCCACAGATCAACTCGAGAGAAAGGTCGCCGAAAGAACCGAAGGGCTCATCGCAACCAATGAAAAGCAAAGAGCGAGCGAAAACGCCCTGCAAGCTAGAGAAGGAGATCTTCGTTCGATCATCGACGCGATTCCGACTTTGGCATGGTCGGCGGGTCCTGACGGCTCTGCGGATTTCCTTAATCGACGCTGGCTCGACTACACCGGTCTGTCAGAAAAACAGGCACAAGGCTGGGGTTGGGGAACTGCGATTCACCCGGCCGACGTTGAGGGGCTTGTGAAGCATTGGCAGTCAGCCCTGGCTTCGGGCGTGCCCGTCGAAGCTGAAGCGCGCATGCGACGTTTCGACGGCGCATATCGCTGGTTCCTGTTTCTGGCCAATCCATTGCGAGACGAATTGGGGAAGGTCGTCAAGTGGTACGGAACCAATGTGGACATCGAAGATCGCAAGCGGGTCGAAGAGGGACTGCGAGCGAGCGAGCTCTCTTGGCGTCAGACGGTCGATAACATTCCAGGATTGGTGCTTGTGACGGGCGCAATGGGGAAGGTGGAGTTTCTCAACCGACGGATTCTTGAGTATTTCGGTAAGACCATCGAAGACCTGAAGAACTGGGACGTCATAGACGTCGTCCATCCAGATGACATTCCTCGATCAATCGAGGCCCGCAAGAAGTCGATCGAAGGCGGACAAGCATATGAGCTTGAGGTCCGTTGTCGACGCGCGGATGGCGTTTACCGCTGGTTCCAGGTCCGCGGTGTCCCCGTGCGAGATGAGGAAAACAAAATAACGGCACGGTATCTCCTTCTTACAGACATCGAGGATCGCAAACGCGGTGAGGAGGCTTTGCAATCAAACGAACGCAATTTGAAGCTGATCCTCAACACCATTCCTACACACATTTACGTATTGAACGGCGAGGGATACGTCCAGGGTGTAAATCAGGCTGTGATGGACTACACCGGCCTCACTCTGGATGATGTGCAACAAGAGGATTATCGGGACCGTGTCATCCACCCGGAAGATTTTAAGAGAGTCCGCGGAGAGCGGGCGGCGTCGCTGAGGCGGGGCGCACCATTCAGCACTGAACAGCGCGTTCTGGGCAACGATGGGAAATATCGCTGGTTCCTGGTGCGATACAAGCCCTTGCTCGACGAGCAGGGACATATCGTCCGGTGGTATGTGGCCGCATTCGACATCGAGGACCGCAAACGGGCGGAGGCGCAGGTCGAGGAAGCCTACCTACGTCTGGCCGAAGCCCAGCGACTGAGCAAGACGGGCAGCTTCATCACGGACTTGCTGGCCGACAGCCACGACTGGTCCGAGGAGACCTTTCGCATCTTCGAGTTCGATCCCGCGACCAAGGTCACAATGCAGATGATTCGCGATTGCGTCCACCCAGAGGACCTGCCGTCGTTCGAAGCCGTGATCGCGCGCGGAATGACAGGCGCAGATCTCGATCTAGTATTTCGGATTGTGCTCCCTCGACGTGCCGTAAAGCACATACGTGGCATGGCCAGGGTGATGATGCAAGCTGGGGGTCATCCCTTGTTCATCGGCGCTCTTCAGGACGTGACGGAAAGCAGGATCGCTGAAGAGGCTTTGGACAAGGCCCGTTCGGAACTTGCTCACGTAGCGCGAGTCACGACCCTGAATGCGTTGACTGCTTCGATCGCCCACGAGATCAATCAGCCGCTTGCCAGTCTCATCACCAACGCCAGTATTTGTCTTCGGCGGTTGGATGCCGATCCTCCGAATCTTGGCGGCGCGCGCGAAACCTTGCTGCGGACGATTCGCGACGGCAACCGTGCTTCGGACGTGATCACTCGATTGCGGGCGCTGTTCACTAAAAAGGAATTCACGTCCGAGTCCCTGGATCTGAACGACGCCACGCGAGAGGTGATCGCATTGGCGTTGAACGACCTTCAGAGGAACCGGGTGGTTCTGCAGCCGGAACTCGCCGAAGACCTCCCGCCCGTCATTGGCGATCGTATCCAGTTGCAGCAAGTCACTTTGAACCTGCTCCGCAATGCTTCGGACGCAATGGTTGGTGTTCAGGACCGTCCGCGGCAACTACTAATAAGGACTCAGCGAGAAGCAGACGATCGTGTGTGTCTGAGCGTGCGCGATGCTGGGTGCGGTATCAATCCTCAAGACTTCGAGAAGCTCTTCGAGCCTTTTTACACGACAAAAAGCGGGGGCATGGGCATCGGATTGTCTGTCAGCCGATCGATCATCGAGAAGCATCAAGGCCGCCTGTGGGCCGAGCCAAATGACGGGCCCGGCGCCACCTTCTCGTTTTCTATTCCTTGCGCCCCATAGAGCGCCACAGACGCGTTATAGCGCCCGGTGGGAGATCCCCGACGGCGCGCTGTCGACCGCGCCCTTCAAGCTCGACTATACGTACGTCACCCCAACGAAACCCATAACCCTCTTGAAACCCATGCCGCAACCGCAATCTGGGATGGACCAAACCTGACGCTCTACGAGTCCGCGCAGGGCGTGGTCAACCTTCGTGGTGTCCTGGCCCAGATGTTCGGCTTGCCAGTGGAGAACGTTCGTGTCGTAACGAAATTTGTGGGCTCGGGCTTCGGCGGCAAGTTGTTTCCATGGACGCACTGTCCGCTGGCCGCTGCCGCGGCGCGGCAGGTAGGCAGCCCGGTGAGACTG
>Ga0070665_100002747_pt1 | contig 19072 bp, 18 predicted proteins | sample KBSS13metaG_FD_65862 | JGI IMG/M metagenome (GOLD analysis project Ga0070665, IMG submission 65862) | Switchgrass rhizosphere microbial communities from Kellogg Biological Station, Michigan, USA - KBS S1-3 metaG | ecosystem: Host-associated > Plants > Roots > Rhizosphere > Soil ...
CGCGCCGAGCTCGAGAAGATCGCGCGCGAACAGTTCCAGGACGCGGAAAGCCGCGCCGCTGCGTTCAAGGACTTCAAGCTCCAGATCACGGCGAAGGCCGGTACCGAAGGCAAGCTGTTCGGCTCCATCGGCACCGCCGACATCGCCGAGGCGACCACCAAGGCGGGCCACAAGCTGGCGCGTGCCGAAGTGCGCCTGCCGACGGGCCCGCTGCGCACGGTTGGCGATCACACGGTGACCCTGCACCTGCACACCGACATCGACGTGCAGCTGCCGGTGACCATCACGGCTGAAGAATAGAAGCGATCTGATTGATGCTTCTGGAAACGGCGCCTTCGGGCGCCGTTTCTCTTTCCGCGCCTCGAAAATATTCTGGTCGGCGGCCCCGTGAGAGTGGAAACTACTCCGCGCTTCCGGGGGAATCATTGATGTCCAGCACGCCCAAGTTTCGACGCGAGAATTCAGCGGCCAGCGACCTGCGCGCGCCGCCGCATTCGCGCGAGGCCGAGCAGGCCGTGCTCGGCGGACTCATGCTCGACAAGGCCGCCTGGGACCAGGTGGGCGACGTGGTCATTGCGGAAGATTTCTTCAGCCCGGACCACCAGATCATTTTCGAGAGCATCGCGGCGCTTTCCGGCGAAGCGCAGCCCTGTGATCCGGTCACGGTATCCGAGCACCTGCAGCGCCTGGGCAAACTGCAGGACGCGGGTGGGCTTTCCTACCTCGGCACGCTGACGCGCGACACGCCGGGCGCGGCCAATGCGCGCGCGTACGCGCAGATCGTCAAGGAACGTGCGCTGCTGCGCTCGCTGGTCACGGTGGGCGGCGAAATCGCGAGCTCGGTCTGGACCGAAGAGGGCGAGTCGGCGCGCGACCTGGTCGAGCAGGCCGAACGCAAGATCTTCGCGATCGCCGAGGGCTCGTCGCGCGGCAAGGGATACGTGAGTGCCCGCCAGGCGTTGCCCGCGCTGATCGACCAGATCGACGACCTGTACAACAACCCGAACAAGCCGCGTGGCCTGCCCACGGGCTTCATCGATTTCGATGCCAAGACCGGTGGACTGCGGCCGGGCGACTTGCTGATCGTCGCGGGGCGTCCGTCCATGGGCAAGTCCACGCTGGCCATCAACATGGCCGAACACGCCGCGCTGAAGGAAGGCATCCGCGCCTCGGTCGCGATCTTCTCGCTGGAAATGCCGGCCGAGCAGATCCTGACGCGCATGCTGTCGTCGGTCGGCAGCGTGCACCTCGGCAACATCCGCAGCGGAAAACTTTCCGAGGACGACTGGCCGCGCATCACCGGCGCGACCAAACAGTTGCAGGACGCGAAGATCTTCATCGACGACACCCCGGCGCTGACGCCCACCGAATTGCGGGCGCGGTCGAGGCGCATCAAGCGCGAGCACGGCCTCGACCTGATCGTGGTCGACTATCTACAGCTCATGACCGTGCCGGGCACCAAGGAGAACCGCGCCACCGAGATCTCGGAGATCTCGCGCGGCCTGAAGGCGCTGGCGAAGGAATTGAGCTGCCCGGTCATCGCACTGTCCCAGCTGAACCGCGGCGTCGAGCAGCGCGAGAACAAGAAACCGGTGATGTCGGACCTGCGTGAATCCGGCGCCATCGAGCAGGACGCGGACATGATCCTGCTGATCTACCGCGACGAGGTCTACAACCGCGAGACGCCGAAGAAAGGTGTCGCGGAAATCGACCTGGCCAAGCACCGTAACGGCGAGATCGGCGAAATCCGGCTCACCTTCCGGGGCGCCAACAGCCGCTTCGAGAATTACGTCGATCCGGCGTACGGCGAAGGAATCATGCGTTGATTCGATTGCTCCGCGCGGTGATCGACAGCGCCGCGCTCCGGCACAACCTCGGCACCATCCGCGCCTACGCGCCGGGTTCGAAGGTCATGGCCGTCATCAAGGCCAATGCGTATGGGCACGGCCTGGTATCGACGGCGTTGGCGCTTGGCGATGCCGACGCCTTCGCGGTGGCGCGGCTCGAAGAGGGCATCGCGCTGCGCGCCGCCGGTGTGCGCGCGCCCATCGTGCTGCTCGAAGGCATCTTCAATGCCGAGCAGCTGGCCGAGGCGGCCCACCACGGCTTCGAGCTGGTGGTCCACGATCCGCTGCAGATCAAACTACTCGAAGCGCATCGCGACGCGCGGCGCTTCGTCGTCTGGATCAAGATGGACACGGGCATGAACCGCCTCGGGTTTCGTCCCGAGGCCTTCGGGCCGGCGCTGGCGCGGCTGCGCGCGCTGACCGTGCCGTCGCTCGAGCTGCGCGTGATGACGCACCTGGCGCGCGCCGACGAGCGCAGCGAGCCCATGACCATCGCGCAGATCGAGAAATTCGAGGCCACGCTGGCCGCGGCCGGGCTCACGGGCGTTCAGCGGCTCGCCACCAGCATTGGAAACTCCGCGGGCACGCTGGGTCACCCGCGCGCGCATGGCGACTGGGTGCGCCCGGGCCTGGCGCTGTACGGCGTCTCGCCATTCGCCGATGCCACGGCCGCCAAGCACGGGCTCAAGCCGGTGATGACGCTCGAGACCACGGTGCTCACGGTGCGCGAGGTCAAACGCGGCGAGACGGTGGGCTACGCCGGCGCCTGGCGTGCCGAGCGCGACAGCTCGATCGCGATCCTGGCCGCCGGTTACGGCGACGGCCTGCCGCGCCACCTGGCCAACGGCACGCCGGTGCTGGTCGCCGGCGCGCGTCATCCGCTGGTGGGTCGCGTTTCGATGGACATGATCGCGGTCGACGTCACCGGTGCGCCGAAGGTGACCGCGGGCAGCAGGGCCATCGTCTGGGGCGATGGGCTGCCCGTCGAGGAGGTTGCGGCGCACGCGGAGACGATTCCATACGAATTGCTGTGCGGCGTGAGCCAGCGCGTACCGCTGGAGCTCAAATGAAGAAGGCCGGTTGAAACCGGCCTTCTTCTTTGTCACTTACGGGCGCGAGCCCCTGACTAAGCCTCGAAAAAGCCCATCTTCACGCCCGCGAGCTGGATGACGTCGTTGTCGATCAGCTTGCGAGCCTGGCTGCCGATGGCGGCGCCATTGACCAGCGGGTAGTTGTCCGGCTTGTCGGCGTCCACGTGCACGATGAAGTAGCCCTCGGCGCGCCGCGTGATGGCGGCCACCTGGATGCCCGGGCGACCCAGCGTGGTGAGTGCCTTGTTGAGCTCCAGCTCGCGGCCGGCGAACGAGCCGGACAGCACCTGCAGCTTGGCCTTCTTGACCGGGGTCTTGCCATCGAGGCCCTTGCGGGCGCCGCTGGCGGAGAGATCCTGCGAGACCTTCTCGGCCACGTCCTTCGCCGCGCGCATCTTCTCGGCGGCGGGGCGCGACGACGGCTGGATCACCATCGTCTTTTCGAATTCGTCCTGGGCCTCGTCGTCTTCGACGAAGCGCAACTGGTGATGGCCCACGGTCACGACGTCACCGTGTTGCAGCGCATGCTTCTTGATGAGCTTGCCGTTGACGTACGTTCCGTTGGTGCTGTTCAGATCCTCGAGGAACGAGTCGTTGAGGATGTTGATGATCAGCGAGTGATGACCCGACACCGCCGAGTTGTCGATGCGGATGTCGTTGTCGGGGAGGCGGCCAATCGTGTACCGCTCCTTGTTCATGTTGTATTCGGCGAGCACCTGGTTATCCAGGCTCAAGACCAGACGTGCCATCGTTTTCGTCCCTTAACTGAACCAGCCGAGAAGTTTGTCCATCACACCGCGACTCGCCGGGAAGGCTTCGTTGGCCTGGGCGAGCACCACCGAGACGTTGTCACGACCCCCGTTCTCGTTGGCTAACTGAATCAACTGCTTAGCGACCGTATCTAGGTTAGCACCAAAGGTACTTATAGTTAAACGGATGTCTTCATCTTCCACCATGTCGGACAGACCGTCCGAACAAAGTATGAAGATGTCGCCCTTGTCGACGGGGTGTTCCTGTACTTCGACCTCGACCTGGGGTTCGACGCCGAGCGCACGTGTCACGTAATTCTTGTTCGCGGCACGTTGAGCTTCTTCCGGGGAATAAAAGCCGCGGTCGACCAGCTCCTGGAGCAGCGAGTGGTCCATGGTGACCTGGGCGATCTGGCTGCCGCGTTGCCGATACAACCGCGAATCCCCGACATGCGCGATGGAGATGCGGTTGTCATAGAAGAGGGCGGCGACCACGGTCGTGCCCATGCCCTCGCACTCCGCCTGGGAGCGCGCGGTCTGGTAGATGATCTTGTTCGCGCGGGTGATGGCATCGCGCAGGACGATGGAAGGACGCGACAAACCCGTGCCGCGGTCGATGGACCCCAGGTCCTCGCGCGACAGGCCTTCACGAACCAGGTTGGTAATGGTTTTGACCGCGATGCCGCTGGCGACTTCGCCGGCGTTGTAGCCTCCCATTCCGTCGGCCAATACGAGGAGGCCCACGTCCGAATCGGTGGCGATGGTGTCTTCGTTGTGTTCGCGGACGCGCCCGGTGTCGGTCTGGCCGACGAACGTGAGCTTGCCCTTCAAGGTCGTCACCTGTGGCATACGACCCGGCGAATTCCAGCGGTTTTTTCGATCACACCAAAGCTCAACACCAAAATGTGCCCTCTACAGCCACATGGCGGCCGTACGCTTCCCCGCACATGCCATAACCTACCAGCAGTCGGCCGGCAGCTTCGGCATTAAGTCACACTTCGCCGGGAGCACGGCCAATCACAGCGACCCAAAATCAACGATCTAAGCGACGCAATGCTAAAGCGAACCGGATTGCCACGCACCGGACTACTGCACACTAGGTGCAGTGCCGAAGACGGCGACTTTCAGCCCCTTGAACTTCGTCACGCTTTGCGACGGACCTGTAGAGGAATTCCCCCCGATCATGGCTAAGCCAGCGACCGTTTTCGTGTGCGCGGACTGCGGCGCCGAGACCCTGAAATGGCAGGGCCAATGCCCGCAATGTGCCCGCTGGAACACCCTGGAACAGCGGACCGTGGCGCGCCGCGCGCCGGCCGTGGCCACGGCGGTGCCGGCCGCGGCGGCCATGAAAGAGCTGGCCTCGGCCGAACTGCCGCGCCTGGAAACCGGCATGTCGGAGCTCGACCGGGTCCTGGGGGGCGGGCTCATTCCCGGGTCGGTCACCTTGCTAGGAGGCGAGCCGGGGATCGGCAAATCCACGCTGCTTTTGCAGCTCGCGAACCACGCCTCCACGACCACCCCGACGCTGTACCTGTCGGCCGAGGAATCGGCCGCGCAGATCGGCTTGCGTGCGCGCCGCCTCGGCGCCGCGGCGCCCAACCTGCGCGTGGTCGCGGACACAGATCTCGAAGCGGTGATGGCGCGAGCCCGCGACGAACGCATCCGCCTGCTGGTCATCGATTCCATCCAGACGGTGCAGCTGGCCTCGGTGGGCACGGCGGCCGGCGCGGTGACCCAGCTGCGCGAATGCACCGCGCAGCTGGTGCGCTTCGCCAAGGCCGAAGAGGTGAGCGTGGTGATCGTCGGGCACGTGACCAAGGATGGCGCCATTGCCGGGCCGCGCGTGCTCGAACACCTGGTGGACACGGTGCTGTACTTCGAAAGCGATGCGTCGAGCCGCTTCCGCAACGTCCGCGCCACCAAGAATCGATTCGGCTCGGTGGGTGAACTGGCGTTCTTCCACATGGGCGAGCAGGGCCTGCGCGAGGTCCGCAACCCGTCGGCGATCTTCCTGGCGCGTTCGGGCGAGCCGGCGCCGGGCAGTGTCGTCACGGTCACGCGCGACGGGCGCCGGCCGCTGCTGGTCGAGCTGCAGGCGCTGGTGGATCGCATGGTGTTCGGCGCGCCGCGCCGCGTGGCGCAGGGCCTCGACTCGCAGCGCGTCGCCATGTTGTTAGCCGTGATGAACCGCCACGCCGGTGTGAGCCTGCAGGAGCACGACGTGTTCGTGAACCTGGTGGGGGGACTCGAAGTGACCGAGACCGCCTGCGACCTGCCGGTGGCGCTGGCACTGGCCTCGAGCCTGGCCGGCAAGGCCATCGATCAGAAGATGGTGGCGTTCGGCGAGATCGGGCTCACCGGCGAATTGCGGCCCGTGGCCTACGGCGAAGAGCGATTGCGCGAAGCCGCGAAGCAGGGCTTCACCACGGCGCTGGTGCCGGCGGAGAACGCGCCGCGCCAGGCCATCGAAGGCCTGCGCGTGAAAGCGCTGACCCGCATCGACGAGGCACTGAAGTTCGCGTTGAGCTGAGGCCTCAGGCAGCCGGTGGCGCGACGCGCCGCGCGCGCACGGTGCGGATGGTGTTCTCGCCGATCTGCAGCACCTCGAAGTGGTAGTCGCCGAGCGTCACTTCCGCACCGGCTTCCGGCAGCGTCTCGAGTTTTTCGATCAGCAGGCCGTTCAGAGTCTTCGGGCCATCGGTGGAAAGCTGCCAGCCCAGCGAGCGGTTCAGCGCGCGGATCGTGGCGCCGGCGTTGATGATGAATACGCCGGGACCTTCGCGATGCACGTGCTTGTGCGTGACCGTCGCCGGATCGGTGGTGAATTCGCCGACGATCTCCTCGAGGATGTCTTCCAGCGTCACGAAGCCCTGGATGTCGCCGTACTCGTCGACCACGAAGCCGAGCCGGCGGCGATTGCGCTGGAACTGGTTGAGCTGCGTGGTCAGCGGCGTGCCCTCGGGCACGAAGTAGGGCTCGCGGGCCTGGGCGAGCTCGATCAGCCGCTCGCGCGTCAGCGTGTCGCGCGCCAGTTCCTGCGCCACGCGTTTCATGTGGATGATGCCGATGAGATTGTCGAGCTCTCCCTCGTGCAGCGGCAGGCGCGTGTGCGGCGTCTGGCGCAGCTGGTCGAGGATGTCTTCCCAGTTGTCCTCGACGTTGATCGAGGCGATGTCCTGGCGCGGAATCATGATGTCGTTCACGGTGATGTGTTCGAGATCGAGGATGGACAGCAGCATCTGGCGGTGGCGCGTCGGGATCATCGGCCCCGCCTCGGCCACCACCGAACGCAACTCCTCGGCCGACATGGCGGCGCCATCCGAGCGCACCGGCTTCACGCCGAAGAGACGCAGGAATCCATAGGCGGCCTTGTTGGTGAACCACGTGACGGGCGTCGCCAGGAACACCAGCACCGTGTAGATGTAGGTAGACGACAGCGCCACGGGATCGGGCTTGAGCGCGGCGTAGATCTTCGGCGCCAGCTCGCAAAAGATGATCAGGAACACCGACAGCGCCGCCATGGTCACGGGGATGGCATGTTCGTAACCGGTGCGTTGCGCTAACAAGGTCGCGATCGAGGACGCCGCGACGCTGGCCAGCGCCAGCACCACCAGGTTCGCGCCCAGCCAGCTGTCGGGCTTGGTCAGCAGCGCGTCCAGGACCTTCGCGGTGCGCTTCCCGGCCTTGGCGGCGGCGCGGATCTTGTATCGGTTGGCCGACAGCATGGCCACTTCGGTGCCGGACGAGAACGCGATCAGTAGGAGCAGAACTACGAGCGCGACGGCCAGGATCGACGAGGGTGCGTTTTCCATAGGGGCCTAGGATAATCCGCGCCCCATGGCACTTTTCGAAAACCTGACTGCGCGGCTGTCCCGCACCGTCGACACACTGCGCGGCCGCGGCCGGATCACCGAGGAAAATGTCGGAGAATCCCTGCGCGAAGTGCGCATGGCGCTGCTCGAGGCGGACGTGGCCCTGCCGGTGGTCAAGACCTTCATCGAGCGCGTCAAGCAGAAGGCGCTGGGCGCCGAGGTCACCTCCAGCCTGACGCCCGGCCAGGCCTTCGTCGGCATCCTGCACAGGGAGCTGGTCGAGCTGATGCGCAGCGACCGGGGCGCCTTCGAGCTGCGCGCCGCGCCCCCGGTGGTGGTGTTGTTAGCCGGCCTGCAGGGTGCGGGCAAGACCACCACGGCCGGCAAACTCGCGCGCTGGTTGATCGATCAGAAGAAGCGCGTGTTGTTAGTCAGCACCGACATCCGCCGTCCGGCCGCCGTATTGCAGCTGCAGCGCCTCGCGGAGCAGGTGGACGCGGGATTCTTCCCCACCGACGTGAAGCAGGATCCGGCGCGTATCGCGGCCGCGGCGCTGGATGCGGCGCGCAAGGGCGTCTACGACGTTCTGATCGTCGATACCGCGGGACGCCTGCACGTCGACGCCGAGCTCATGGAAGAGGTGAAGCAGATCGAACGCGCGGTCGAAACGCACGAACGCCTGTTCGTCATCGACGCCATGGCGGGCCAGGACGCGGTGAACGCGGCGCGCGCATTCGGCACGGCGCTCGATCTCACCGGCGTGGTGCTCACCAAGGCGGACGGCGACGCCCGCGGCGGCGCGGCGCTGTCGGTGCGTGAGATCACCGGCAAGCCCATCGTGCTGGTGGGCATGGGCGAGAAGCTTGAAGCGCTGGAGACCTTCGACGCGGAGCGCATGGCGGGCCGCATCCTCGGCATGGGCGACGTGGTCGCGCTGGTCGAGCAGGTCCAGAAGCAGGTCGACATCGACGAGGCCCAGAAGCTCGCCAAGAAGGTAGCCAAGGGCAAGGGCTTCGACCTCGTCGACCTCAGGAGCCAGCTCGAGCAGCTGCAGAAAATGGGCGGCGTGGCCTCGCTGATGGACAAGCTGCCGCAGGCGGCCATGAAGGGCGGGGCGCCGAATGCCGACCAGGGCGACAAGGACGTGCGCCGGCAGATCGCCATCATCAATTCCATGACGAAGAAGGAGCGCCGTACGCCGGCGATCCTGGACGGGTCGCGGCGCCGCCGCATCGCCAGCGGGGCCGGGGTGCAGGTGCAGGACGTGAACCGCCTGATGAAGCAGTTCATGGAGATGCAGAAGATGATGAAGAGCTTCGGCGGCGGGAAGCTCAAGCGCATGATGTCGGCCTTCAAGGGCCAGATGCCGCCGGGGTTTCCAGGCGGCAAATAGGGGGCAGCCCCCGTTTCCCAGCAAAAGGGGTCAGTCTTCCCGGCTGGAAGGGCATGATTCCTAGAGAGGTTTTCGAAGGCTGACCCCTTTTGCCAGGAAACGGGGGCTGCCCCCAATTACCGCTTCCCCCAAGCCACTGATTTACGTAGAATCCGCGCTCTTTTTTGGCCGGCCGGGAGGGATGTTTCCACCCGGGGCTACAGGACTTGAAGGTTCAGAGACATGGTGACAATTCGACTGACGCGCCGCGGCGCTACCAACACCCCGTTCTATCACGTGGTGGTGACGGATAGCCGCAAACGCCAGGGTGGCAAAAGCCTCGAGCAGGTTGGCTTCTTCAATCCGAAACCGGTGAAGAACGAAGTCGGCCTCAAGCTCGACATCGCGCGCATCGACTACTGGGTGTCCAAGGGCGCGCAGCAGTCCGAGCGCGTGAAGCACCTGGTGACGACGTTCCGCAAAGCGAACGCCTGATCGCGAATTTCGTTCGCGGCGGCGCGATGAGTGACCTCCGCCGGATCGAGGTAGGTAGATTGGGAGCCGCGCACGGCGTGCGTGGCTGGTTGCGGGTGCAGTCGTTCACCGACCCCCCGCAACGCTTGTTCGAGTGGAAGCGCTGGCGGCTGCAGTCCGGCGCCGAAGTGAACGTGCTGGAGGCGAGGCCGCAAGGTAATGGCTGGATCGCGCAGCTCGAGGGAATCGAGGATCGCGATGCGGCGGGCCGGTTGAGCGGGCAGGTGGTGCTCGTCGACCGCGACGAATTGCCGGCGACCACGGGGCGCGAGTACTACCGCGCGGACCTGGTCGGCTTCGAGGCGAGGAATTTGGAAGGCGTGTTGCTGGGTGTGGTCGACTACTTCATCGACACGCCGGGCAACGCGGTGATGGTGATCAAGGGTACCCGCGAGTACCTGGTTCCCATGGTGGCGCAGTACCTGCGCAGCGTGGACCAGCAATCGCGGCGACTGGTGGTGGATTGGCCCGAGGATTTCTGAGGCGCGACTCATGAAAATTGAAGTCGTGACCCTGTTCCCCGAGTTGATCCGCGGCGCCCTGGCCCATGGCGTGTTGGGTCGCGCGGTGGAGCGCGGCCTGGTGCAGGTGGGTTGCGAGGATCCGAGATCGCACACGCGCGACGTGCATCGCACGGTGGATGATCGGCCGTATGGCGGCGGGCCGGGCATGGTGCTCAAGCCCGAACCGCTGTCGGCGGCGATCGAAACCGCGCACCGCAGGTTGCCGGCCGGCGCGCCGCGCATCTACCTGTCGGCGCAGGGCGTGCCGTTCACGCAGGCGCTGGCGAAGGAGTTTGCGACGCTGCCGGGCATGCTGCTGGTGGCGGGGCGATACGAGGGACTCGACGAGCGGGTCATCGAATCGCGGATAGATAGAGAAGTGTCGATCGGCGACTACGTGCTGTCGGGCGGTGAATTCCCGGCGCTCGTGGTCCTGGACGCGGTGGCGAGATTGCTGCCGGGAGTGCTCGGCGACGAGCGTTCCAGCGTCGAGGAGTCGTTCGATTCGGGCTTGCTCGACTGGCCGCATTACACGCGGCCCGTGGATTTCGAAGGCCGGAAGGTGCCCGACGTACTGCAGGGCGGGCACCACGCTGACATCCAGCGCTGGCGATTGAAGCAGGCGGTCGCGCGCACCTGGTTGCGCCGGCCGGACTTGATTGCGCGAGGAGGGCTGTCGGCCGATGCGACAGCGCTGCTCGATGAGTTTCTCGCTGAACGCGAAGGTGACGAACATGGCTAACTACATCATTCAACAGATCGAAAAGGCGCGTGCCACGCGCAAGATTCCCGACTTCAACCCCGGCGACACCATCGTCGTGCAGGTCAAGGTGAAGGAAGGCGACCGCGAGCGTGCCCAGGCCTACGAAGGCGTGGTCATCGCCAAGAGCAACCGCGGCCTCAATTCCTCGTTCACGGTGCGCAAGATTTCGCACGGCGAAGGCGTGGAGCGCGTGTTCCAGACCTACAGCCCGGCGATCAGCGAGATCGAGATCAAGCGCCGCGGCAGCGTGCGTCGCGCCAAGCTGTACTACCTGCGTGACCTCTCGGGCAAGGCCGCCCGCATCGAAGAGAAGGTCTAACTTCTAGCGCAAGCCGGCGGCAACATGGCCCAGGTATTTGGATACATCCTCCGTGGCATCGACCTGCTGCGGAAATTCCTGCACCTGGTCCTGTTGCTGCTGCTGTTTGGTGTACTGATCGGGGCCCTCAAGGGCTCGATCCCGCACATCGCCGACAACTCCGCGCTGGTGATCTCGCCGAAAGGCGAGATCGTCGAGCAGGTGAGTGGCGATCCCATCGACCAGGCCCTGTCGCGCGCCCAGGGCGAGCGACAGGACGAGACCCTGCTCTGGGATCTCGTCGATGCGCTGCAGGCCGCCAAGAAGGACGCGCGCATCAAGGTCGTGGTCCTCGACCTCGACGACATGCGCGGCGGCGGCCAGCCGACCCTCGCCGAGTTCAACGCCGCCATCAAGGACTTCCGCGCCTCGGGCAAGAAGGTCATCGCCCACGCCACGTATTACGGCCAGGAGCAGTATTACGTCGCGGCGGTGGCCGACGAGATCTACCTCGACCCGCTCGGCTTCGTGGCCATCGACGGCTACGACCGCTACCGCACCTATTACAAGGATCTCTTCGACAAGCTCGGCGTCGAGGTGAACCTGTTCCGCGTCGGCGCCTACAAGAGCGCCGCCGAGGTCTACGTGCGCAACGACATGTCGCCGCAGGACCGCGAAGAGAGCCTGCAGTACCTCAACGCGCTGTGGCTCAACTACCGCACGGCCGTGGCCGAGGCGCGAGGTCTCAAGCCCGACGACATCAGCGCCTACGTGGCCAACATCGTGCCCGCGCTGCTCGCGGCCAAGGGCGACGGCGCGAAGATCGCGCTCGATGCCAAGCTGGTCACGGGCCTCAAGTCCAGCATCGATGTCGAACACCGGCTGGTCGAACTGGTGGGCGCAGGTTCGGCATCGAAGAAGGAAAAGTCGCAGCAGGCCAAGGAAGACAAGAGCGACCTTGGCGAGGATTTCAATGCCACTTCGCTGGCCGATTACCTTCGCGTGGTCGAAGCCGAGAAGAAGGCGCGCGGCGCCGGCAAGGACAAGATCGGCGTCATCGTCGCCGCGGGCGAGATCCTCGACGGCTCGCAGCCGCCGGGCAGTGTCGGTGGCGAGAGCACCTCGGAGCTGGTCCGCGAAGCGCGCCGCGACGACGCCGTGAAGGCCATCGTGTTGCGCGTGGACAGCCCGGGCGGCAGCGTGCTCGCCTCGGAGGAAATCTACCGCGAGGTGCGCGCCGCGCAGAAGGCGGGCAAGCCCGTGGTGGTGTCGATGGGCGATCTCGCCGCTTCGGGTGGCTATTACATCTCCGCCTCGGCGGATGAGATCTGGGCGCACCCCGCGACCATCACCGGATCGATCGGCATCTTCGGCGCCATTCCCACGTTCCAGAACACGCTGAGCAAGATCGGCGTGAGCGTCGACGGCGTCGGTACCACCAATCTCTCCGGCCAGTTGCGCCTGGATCGCGCGCTCGGCGAAGACGCCAAGAAGATGCTGCAACTCACCATCGACCACGGCTACGAGGAATTCCTGCAGCGCGTGGCCGACGGCCGCAAGAAGTCACGCGACGACATCCACGCCATCGCGCAGGGCCACGTGTGGGTCGGCACCGACGCCAAGAACAATGGCCTCGTCGATCACCTGGGCTTGTTCGACGGCGCGGTCAAGGCGGCCGCGACGCGCGCCAAGTTGAAGGGCGACTACGAGGTCGAGCGCATCGAGCCGGAGCTGTCCTGGGCCGAGTCGCTGGCGTTGCAGCTCAAGGTCTGGTTCGCGAAGAATTTCGTCGGCGACCTGGTCAGCCGCAATCCGCTGCTGCGCGTGTCGAAGAGCCTGGAGCCGGTGCAACGCGAGCTGGAACGCTGGACGCGCATGAATTCGCGCGACAATCGATACGTCTACTGTTTCTGCGACGTGCGCTGACGGCCGTGGGCCGCATGCTGGCCTTTGGGGGTTTCGCGTTGCTCTTCCCGGCATGCCTGATCTTCGCGATCCTGCCGTGGCTGGCCGTGGCCTGCGCGGCGGCGGCATTCGGAATCGGCTGCCACCTGCATCGGAATCGTCGCCGGGTGGATTCCGATGCGCTGCACCTGTGCCGAATCGTGCTGCTGTCGGGCGGCGCGATGATGTTCATGGCGGCGCTGGTCGCGACCCGGTCACCGCTGAGCTGGATCGTCGTGATCCTCAGCACGTTGCCGATACTTCCGTCTTACTTCATCGGCTTCTACGGGCTGGTCACTGCCTACGCCGTCGGGTATTCCATCCTGCTCGTGATGATCGTCGCATCCGGGCCCGAAAAACCGCCGCTCAATTCAGCGTCGACCAATCGAGAATGACCTTGCCCGACTGGCCCGAGCCCATGATCTCGAAGCCACGCTGAAAATCCCGCACCGGGAAGTGATGCGTGATCACCGGCGTGATGTCGAGGCCGGACTGCAGCATCGCCGCCATCTTGTACCAGGTCTCGAACATCTCGCGGCCGTAGATGCCGCGCATGTTGAGGCCCTTGAAGATGACCTGGTTCCAGTCGATGGCCGTCTCGCCGGGCGGGATGCCCAGCAAGGCGACACTGCCGCCGTGATGCATGGTGCGCAGCAGGTCGCGGAAGGCGGTCGGGTTGCCCGACATCTCCAGGCCCACGTCGAAACCTTCCTGCATTTCGAGGTCCTTCATGACGTCGTCGAGCTTTTCCTTCGAGACGTTCACGGCGCGCGTGGCACCCATTTTCTTCGCCAGCCCGAGACGGTAATCGTTGACGTCGGTGATCACCACGTGGCGCGCGCCGATGTGCTTGGAGATCGCCACGGCCATGATGCCGATGGGCCCGGCGCCGGTGATCAGCACGTCCTCGCCCACCATGTTGAAGGCCAGCGCGGTGTGCGTGGCATTGCCGAAGGGATCGAGGATGCTGGCGATGTCATCGGTGATGGCATCCGGCAGCTTGAACGCGTTGCTGGCCGGGATCACGAGGTACTCGGCGAAGCAGCCCTGGCGATCGACGCCCACGCCGACAGTGTTGCGGCACAGGTGGCGCCGGCCGGCGCGGCAATTGCGGCAATAACCGCAGGTGATGTGGCCTTCGCCGGAGACCCGGTCACCCACCGAGAACCCGCGCACTTCGCTGCCCATGTCCACGATGCGCCCGAAGTACTCGTGGCCCACGGCCATGGGCACGGGGATGGTCTTCTGCGCCCAGGCGTCCCAGTGGTAGATGTGCATGTCGGTGCCGCAGATCGCCGTCTTGTGGATCTTGATCAGCACGTCGTTGTGGCCAACCTTCGGAATGTCGATGTCCTTCATCCAGATGCCGGGTTTTGCCTCGCTTTTGACCAGCGCCTTCATTTGATCAACTCCAGTTCCTTGCCCACCTTGATGAAGGCCGCCAGCGCCCGATCAAGCTGGGCGTCGTTGAGGCCCGCGGACATCTGCGTACGGATGCGCGCCTCGCCCTTCGGCACCACCGGGAACGAAAACCCGATGACGTACACGCCTTCCGCGAGCAACCGGTCGGCGAAGCGCGCGGCCAGCGCGGCGTCGCCGATCATCACCGGGATGATGGGATGTTCGCCCGGCAGTAGTTTGAAACCCGCGGCCTGCATGCCGGCGCGGAATTTCTTCGCATGCCCGAACAGCGTGTCGCGCAGCGCCGGCGAGTGTTCGATCAGATCGAGCGCGCGCAGCGTGACCGCGGCGACCACCGGCGGGATGCTGTTCGAGAACAGGTAGGGCCGCGAGCGCTGCCGCAGCCAGGCGATGGCATTGGCCCTGCCGCTGGTGTAACCCCCGCTGCCGCCGCCCAGCGCCTTGCCGAAGGTGCCGGTGAGGAAGTCCACGCGCCCCAGCACGCCGCAGTGTTCGATCGAGCCGCGGCCGCCCGCGCCCATGAAGCCGGTGGCGTGCGAGTCGTCCACCATGACCAGCGCGCTGTACCTGTCCGCCAGGTCGCAGATCTCGCGCAGCGGCGCGATGCTGCCATCCATGGAGAACACGCCGTCGGTGGCGATGAGCCGCGTGCGGCAGTCCTGGCTGTCCTTCAGGTGCTGCTCGAGCTCGGCGAGGTTGCGGTTGGCGTAACGCAGGCGCCGCGCCTTGCACAGCCGGACGCCGTCGATGATGGAGGCGTGGTTCAGCGCATCGGAAATGATCGCGTCCTGTTCGCCGAGCACGGTCTCGAACAGGCCGCCGTTCGCATCCCAGCACGAGGAATACAGGATGGTGTCCTCGGTGCCGAGGAACTTCGACAACGCGGCTTCGAGCTGCTTGTGCACGGTCTGCGTGCCGCAGATGAAGCGCACCGAGGCCATGCCGTAACCGAATCGATCGATGGCCCGATGCGCGGCTTCGCGCACCGCGGGATGGTTGGCGAGGCCGAGGTAGTTGTTAGCGCAGAGGTTGATGACCTCGGCGTCGTTGGCGCGAATCTGCCCGCCCTGGGGGCTGGCGATCACGCGTTCGGACTTGAACAGGCCCTGTTTGCGCAGGTCCGCGAGGTCCGTATCGAAGCGTTGATAGAAAGCGGCATCCATCGAGGTGCACACCGGGGGTAAAAAGGATGGCCGGCATTATACTGGCGGCCGCATGCAGGACCCGAACCAAAGCGAACACGCCGAAGGCCACGAGGGTGGGGGAACGGCCCTGCGCATCGATCGCTGGTTGTGGTGCACGCGCCTGTTCAAGTCGCGCTCCCTGGCGGCCGAGGCCGTGGCGGGCGGCAAGGTGCACGTCAATGGGCGGCGCGTGAAGCCGGCGCTGGCGGTCCGGGTGGGCGACCGGGTGACGATCACGCGCCCGGGTTATGCATTCGAGTGCGAGGTGCTGAAGTTGCCGGATCGGCGCGGTTCGGCGCCCATCGCCCAGGCTTGCTACGCCGAAACCGATGCGGCGCGGGCGGCGCGCGAGAAGCATGTGGAGAATTCGCGCATCGCCTCGGCACTCATGCCGCGCAGCATCGAAAGGCCGGACAAGCACGGGCGGCGCGAATTGCGGCGCCTGCGCGGGAGAGACCCGTGAGCCAGGGTCCCGGAATCCGCACCATCGATTCGCGCGCCAATCGACTGTTCCTGGTTCTCGCCGGATTCCTCATCACCAACGCGATCATCGGCGAGTTCGTCGGCGTGAAGATCTTCGCGCTCGAAGCTTCGCTCGGCGCGCAACCGTTCAACTGGTCGCTGTTCGGGATCAACGGCACGCTGAACTTCACCGCCGGCGTCATCGTCTGGCCGTTCGTGTTCATCCTGACCGACGTGATCAACGAGTACTTTGGCGTGCGCGGCGTGCGCTTCATCTCGTGGGTGGCGGTTGGGTTGATCTCCTACGCCTTCATAGCCGCATACACCGCGATTTCGCTGGCACCGGCCAAGTTCTGGGTGGACATCAATGCCGGCATGGGCGTGCCCGACATCCAGAAAGCCTACGCGCAGATCTTCGGCCAGGGTCTGTGGACCATCTGCGGTTCCATCGTCGCATTCATCCTGGGCCAGCTCATCGATGTCGTGATCTTCCATCGCATCCTGAAGATCACGGGCGATCGCTTCGTTTGGCTGCGCGCCACGGCGTCGACCGCCGTGTCCCAACTGCTCGACAGCTTCGTCGTGCTGTACATCGCCTTCGTGATCGGCCCGCAGCACTGGTCGATCCCGCAGTTCCTGGCCATCGGCTGCGTGAACTACGTGTACAAGATGACCGCCGCGATCGTGCTGATCCCGCTGCTGTACATCGCGCGCGGGGGGATCGAGAAATACCTCGGCCACGCCGAGGCGGAACGGCTGCGCAACGAAGCGGCGGCGACCTAGTCGATAGCGGGTCAGTTCAGCAGCGCGGCCAGACGGCGTCGCCAGCCATTCACGCGCGCATCGTCGGCCGGCAGCAGCGCGAAGGCCTGCAGCAGATCCTCGCGACCCGCGCGCGAAGCGAACTGGCGGTCGCCCTGCATGCGCGTCAGCAGGATTTCCACGGCGGCATCCGGGCTGCCGCCGAGGATGGAGCGGGCGGCGCCGGCACGCAGCGAGTCCGCGCGGGCCGCGTCTTCGGTGGCCAAGGCGGCGAAATGGATCAGCGCGCGCACGGCATTCGAGGCCGGATCATTTTGCGCCGCGGGAGGGAGTTGTCCCAACACCTGCGAGGCGCCGACCACGTCACCTGACAAGGCGAGGTAACGGGCGAGATCGCGGCGCGCATCGAGATTGGCAGGATCGGTTTCGGCCACCGCCCGCAACCTCGTGATCGCTCCGATGAAGTCACCACGTTCGGCGAGCTGGCGCGCGGCATCCAGTTCGGGCGCGGAAGCACGCGGCAGGTGCGGTTCCAGGAATTTGCGGACATGCGCCAATGGCAGTGCGCCGACGAATTCGTCGACGACCCGACCATTGCGAAACAGCTTCACCGCCGGAATGCTGCGAATCTGGAATTGGCGCGCGAGCTCCGGGTTGGCTTCGGTGTCTACCTTGACGACCTTGATCTTGCCGGCCTGTTCGTCGGCCACCTGCTCGAGCGTGGGTCCCAGCGCGCGGCAGGGTCCACACCATTCGGCCCAGAAGTCCACCAGCACCGGCTGCGAGGACGAGGCGTTGATGACTTCGGCGGGAAAGGTGGCCGTGCTGACGGCCTTGACGGTTGCACTCATGCGGCAGGCTATTGGGACGCTGGGGGCCTAATTCAATAGAATTTCGGCCATGACACATTTTCCCGCCCTCGATCGACCCGACTCGATCGCGAAATCCATCAATTCCAGTTACCTGGCCGAAGAACAACCCCTGGTGCGCGAGCTGGCGGACCACGCGCGCCTGCCCGAAACCGCGCGGCGCAACGTCGACGCGCGCGCGCTGGCGCTGGTGCAGGCGGTGCGCGGCGCGCGGGGCAGCGGCGGCGCGCTCGATGCCTTCCTGCGCGAGTACAGCCTGGCCTCGCGCGAAGGGGTGATCCTCATGTGCCTGGCCGAGGCGCTGCTGCGTATCCCGGATGGTGAGACCGCGGACCGGCTGATCGCGGACAAGATCCCGAGCGGCGCCTGGGACGAACATCTCGGCGACAGCGAGTCGCTGCTGGTGAATGCCTCGACCTGGGGACTGATGCTCACCGGCCGCGTCGTCGCGATGGACGGCAAGGAAGTGGGCGAGGCGCGTTCCTGGTACGGCAAGCTGGTCGCGAAGCTCGGCGAGCCGGTGGCGCGCGCGGCGCTCAAGCAGGCCATGCGCATCCTCGGGCACCAGTTCGTCATGGGCCGCGACATCGGTGCCGCGCTGGAACGTGCCGCGGGCAAGGACGAGCGCGACTACCGCTATTCCTTCGACATGCTGGGCGAGGCCGCGTTGACGCGCGCCGATGCCGAGCGCTACCGCGAGAAATATTCGGCGGCCATCGCCGCGGTGGGCAGGGCGGTCAACACCCGCGATTCCATCAATGCGCGCCACAGCATCTCGATCAAGCTGTCGGCGCTGCACCCGCGCTATGAATTCGCGCAGGCGCGGCGCGTCATGCTGGAGCTGTACCCGGTCATCGAGCAGCTGGTGCGCGAGTCCCGCGATGCCGGCATCGGCGTCACGCTCGATGCCGAAGAGGCCGAGCGCCTCGAGTTGTCGCTGCTGCTGGTCGACAAACTACTCACGAGCGACGTGACGCGTGGCTATGCCGGCTTCGGCCTGGCGGTGCAGGCCTACCAGAAGCGGGCCTACTCGACGATCGGCTGGCTCGCGCGGCGGCTGCGCGAGACCGACCGCCGCATCAGCATGCGCCTGGTGAAAGGCGCGTACTGGGACAGCGAGATCAAGCGCGCGCAGGAACGGGGACTCGCGGGTTACCCGGTTTTCACGCGCAAGCCCAACACCGACGTTTCCTACCTGGCCTGCGCGCGGCTGCTGGAGAGCTCCGAGCGCATCTATCCGCAGTTCGCGACCCACAATGCGCACACAATCGCTCACGTGGCCGAGATCTTCGGCGGCGATGCCAACCGCTTCGAGTTTCAGCGCCTGCACGGCATGGGCGCGGAGCTCTACGACAGCGTGGTGCGCGGGCCGTGGGGCAAGTTCGCCTGCCGCGTGTACGCGCCGGTGGGCGCCCACGAAGATCTGCTGCCGTACCTGGTGCGACGCCTGCTCGAGAACG
>Ga0070665_100002751_pt1 | contig 19060 bp, 15 predicted proteins | sample KBSS13metaG_FD_65862 | JGI IMG/M metagenome (GOLD analysis project Ga0070665, IMG submission 65862) | Switchgrass rhizosphere microbial communities from Kellogg Biological Station, Michigan, USA - KBS S1-3 metaG | ecosystem: Host-associated > Plants > Roots > Rhizosphere > Soil ...
GCGATGACGATCATGAAGATCGCCACCGTGATGGTGGTGCTGCTGATCGCCTGGTGCACGCTGACGCTGGTGCACCGCGGCGGGACACTGCCGCCGCTCCCGACGCGCGGCAACATCCAGTTCTCCGACGGCGCCGTCGGCTGGTTGAGAGGGACCATCTGGCCGACCTTCACCGCGATCGCGATCCTGGTCGGCTTCGGCCACTCGATTCTGGCGATGAGCGGCGAGGAGTCGCTGGCGCAGGTCTACCGCGAGATCGAAGTGCCGAAGGTGAAGAACCTGCAGCGCGCCGGCATGGTGATCTTCATCTACAGCCTGGTGTTCACCGGCCTGGTCAGCTTCTTTGCGGTCGCGATCATTCCCGACTCGGTGCGGCCGCAGTATTACGACAACCTGATCTCCGGGCTGGCGATGCACGTCGTCGGACCGGTGTCGCTGCGCCTGGTGTTCCAGGCCGTCGTCGTCATCGTCGGGTTCCTGATGCTGGCGGGGGCCGTCAACACCGCGATTGTCGGATCGAACGGCGTGCTGAACCGGGTCTCCGAGGACGGCGTGCTGACCGAATGGTTCCGCAAGCCGCACCACCGCTTCGGGACGACCTACCGGCTGATCAACATGATCGCGATCCTGCAGATCGTGACGATCCTGATCAGCCGCGGCAACGTCATCCTGCTCGGCGAGGCGTACGCCTTCGGCGTGGTGTGGAGCTTCGCGTTCAACGCGCTCGCGGTGCTGGTGCTGCGCTACAAGCGGCCCGACATCGAGCGCGGCTGGAAGGTCCCGCTCAACGTGCGGATCGGCGGCCGCGAGCTGCCGATCGGCGTCACCCTGATCGCGATCTCGCTGTTCACCGCCGCCGTGATCAACCTGTTCACCAAGGAGACCGCGACGATTTCGGGCCTGCTGTTCACCGGCGGCTTCTTCGTCATCTTCATGGTGTCGGAGCGAATCACCGCGCGGCAGAAGGCGGTCGGCACCGGCAACCTCGATCAGTTTCAGCTGACGCCGGAGCCCGAGGTCGGCATCGAGGCGCTGAACAGCCGGCCGGGAGCCGTGCTGGTGCCGGTGAGGGACTACAACACCCTGGCACAGCTGGACTGGGTGGTCGGCCACACCCCGCCGGAGCGCGACGTGGTGGTGCTGACGATCCGCCTGCTGCGCGGGCCTGACGGCAGCTCGCACGAGCTGGAAGCCGACGAGCTCTTCACCGACTACGAGCAGACCCTGTTTACCAAGGTCGTCGCGATCGCCGAGCGGCACGGCCGCGGCGTGAAGCTGCTGGTGCTGCCGGCGACCAACATCTTCGACGCGGTGGCGCAGACGGCGGTGATCCTGAAAGCCGGAGAGATCGTGGTCGGGGCGTCAGCGGTGATCTCGGCCGACGACCAGGCGCATCAGATGGGGCAGGCCTGGGATCGGACGCCGCACGAACGCGAGCTGATCACCCAGTTCGTGATCCACTTCGCCGACGGCCATGTCGAGAAGTTCTCGCTCGGGGCGCATCCGCCGAACCTGACGCCCGAGGACGTGGAGCGGATCCACAAGCTGTGGGTGGACGCGGTCAAGGCGGTCGGCCCGAACGTGCACCATCGCGACGTGGTCGCGGCGGCGCTCGACAGCCTCGAAGGGGAGTTCCACAACAACCGAGAGCGCGTGATCGAGCGTCTCCGGCGTCAACTCCGGCCGTGACCCGCGGTCTCTGAGACGCCACCTCTGAGACGCTACCTCTGAGACCGGTCTGGACGTTGTGCGGTACCATGCGCGCGTGACTATCGCGCTCACGCTGCAAATCCGCCGGCTCGCGTCGGCCGAGGGGCTGGCTTTGCCCGCCTACATGACGCCGGGCGCCGCCGGCATGGACCTGTACGCCGCCCTGCAGGAGGAGCTCGTGATTGGACCGGGCGACATCGTGCTGGTGCCGACCGGTCTGGAGGTGGCGATTCCCGAGGGGTTCGAAGGGCAGGTGCGCCCGCGATCGGGGCTCGCCGTGAAGCACGGCATCAGCCTGCCGAACACGCCTGCGACGATCGACGCCGATTACCGCGGTGAGATCCGGGTGCCGCTGATCAACCTCGGCCGGGAGGCGTTCCGCGTGTCGCGCGGCATGCGCATCGCGCAGCTCGTGGTGGCGCCGGTCGCCCGGGTGACGTGGGATGAGGTAGACACGCTGCCGGCGACTGATCGCGGCGGCGGGGGCTTCGGTCACTCGGGCGTGTAAGGACGGCAGGCCCGGAACGTTCGGGTAAGCGAAGCTGGTATACTTTTCAGGCGCCAATAATGCCGGACATTCCCGCTCAGGTCGAGATTCCGAAGCGCGCGTTGTTCAAGGCGGCGGAAGTGTGCGAGCTCGCGAAGGTGCAGCCCTACGTGCTGCGCTCGTGGGAAGCGGAGTTTCCGGATCTCGGCGTGGCGAAGGCCGCGGGTGCGCCGCGGGTTTACCGGCGGACCGACGTCGAGCAGGTGCTGCGGATCAAGCATCTGTTGCTGGTCGAAGGGTTGACGCTGGCCGGCGCCCGGCGGAAACTGGACGAGCAGACCGCGCCGGTGGGTGCGGATGCGCCGCTGTTCGAGGCGCTCATCGGCGAGAACGCGCGCGAGCGGCTGACGGCGGTCAAGCGCGGGCTGCAATCGATTCTCGAGCTGCTGACCGGATCGAACGGCGTCGACGAGTTCCGTCTCGCGCCGCCGACGGTGGCCCGTCCTTCGTCCGGCATCCGCTCGATGCCGGCCGGGCGGGTGAAGGTGTCGCGCGGCAAGGCGCCGGCACCGCGTCACGGATCGGCGCGCTCTCCCCAAGCGCGCCGCAAGCGTTCGGCGTAAGATCAGTTCGTCGGGACGTAGCGTAGCCTGGTTATCGCGCTTGACTGGGGGTCAAGAGATCGGGAGTTCGAATCTCCCCGTCCCGACCATCTTCTCACTTCGCTCGAAGCGGCTCGGCCCGGGGTCTTCAGGCCCCCGCGCGGCTCTCGCCGCGACTCGGCTCGAATCTCCCCGTCCCGACCATCTTCTCACTTCGTTCGAATCTGCTCCTGCGGCGGAGCGTCAGCCGATACTGACCATCGCGTAGCCGCGCTCCTGGGCGCGGGTGACCGCAAGGATGCCCGCGGGAACGATGACGGCGTTTCCGATGAGGTTCGCCGTCAGTTCCTTGCGCACATCCGCTTCTTCAGCGCCGGTCTCCTTCGCAATCATCTCGACGTACGCCCGCAAGGTCACGTTGCACACTGCGAGGCGGAGACACTGTTTCGACATTCGCTCGAGTAGCGCGGCATAGCGATTCGTCGTCGGGTTCGGATGTGCGACCAGGTCCTCGGCCGACATGTGGGCGGCGAAGATCTTTCCATACTTGGCCCATGCGGCTTCGTTGAACGCGAACGGCGTCGAGCCGTGACGCGCCACGAGTACGACTGCCAGGTCGCCGTCCGTCAGACCGTACGCTTCTTTGTTGTAGCGGATCCAATTGCTGGCGTAGCCCGCTGCGCCGCCGAACTTGTCGGCCAGCCACGTGTCGAACACCACACGGTGCTTGTCGGGCGCCTGATCGAGCCAGTCGTCCTGTGCGTGGCGCATCGGCGAGCCGGCAGGCTTCGGCGGGGCCAACACCGGCGGCTGCGCAGCGAAGAGCGCGGTGACGGCGGGCATGTGCGAGAGAAAGGCGCGTCTGAACATGCGTGGATTGTGGCACGACGCGGGGCCAGCGGATGTCAACATTTGCCACTATGGATTGTGCAAGTCCCGAAGGAGTGGCGTCGGAATCGGTTGACCCGTGAGCGTTTTGAGGAACTCTCTCAACTGCGTTTTCTCGTGCGCCGCCAGGTGCAACGGCCCGATCTCCTTCGGTCCACCGAGAAACGAGCCGATGGGGTCGCCGCCTCGATCGTAGAACTCGATGACATCATCGAGCGTCGCGGCCTGGCCATCGCGGAAGTAGGGAGCGGTGTCCGCGACCTGCCGAAGACCTTTGGTGCGCCACAGACCCGGCGGAATGGTCTGGCGGCAGAAGCCGCCGTCTCGCTTCGTGTCGGGGTCGTCGCTGAAATGGCCGTTGACGTTGAAGTCGCCGTCCGCGATCGTCGGATCGCAGATCAGCGCTTGATTGGCTGCGCGCCCTTTTTCGGCCGGGTCGGCGTGGGGCGACAGGTTTTGATCGATATGCAACCCAATGACATGGAAGTCGTCGTCCGAGAACAGCGGCGTATTGTGGCAGGCGACGCAACCCGCCTTGCCGACGAAGAGCTTGAGTCCCTGTTTCGCCTCATGGCTGATGGCGTCACGATCGCCGGCGACGTACCGGTCGAATGGGGCATCGCGGCTCACGAGCTTGCGGAGATACGCTTCGATCGCCTTGCCGTAGTTGACGAGTACGCGATTGACGATTTCTTTGTCGGAGGCACTGACACTGTTCCAGTTCGCGACGTCGGTGTAGGGGGAACCGGTCGCTGGGAATCGCCGCTGGTCCGCGAGCGCGGCATCGAGCGGCCAGTCAGGAAACGCATTGTTGTAGTCGTTTCGATAGTGCTCGAAGATCACGTGCGCGAGTTGCAGGCGGCTGCCGTTCTGGACGGGCGGGCCTTCCGGCTCGCTCTGGGCATCAAACCATTCTGAGTCCGAGAAGCCATCGTTCTCCCGCCAGTGCGCTCGCGATCCTGGATGCACATAGAAGACGGTGTTGACGATGCTGCTGACGTTGCGGGTCATCCAGAGGGAGCCGAGCGCCGTCGCATTCGGGATGGCGCCGCCATTGTTCGACCGGATGTCAAACAACCACTTCGACTCCGGCATATGACAATGCCGGCAGGCGATCTTGTGCTTCTCGCCGATCGCGCCCAATTGGCCTTCATCAGGCGTACCGGTTTGAATCGCACCCGACAAGCGCGGTTCGAAAAAGAGCTTTTGGCCAAGCAGGGCTGCGGTGGCGGAGTTTCGATACTTATTCGTGGTGTCGACCGGTAGCGGTGGTAAGGGTGAAAGGGTCTTGACGACGGCCCATTCCTGGCTGGTCAAGCCGTCGGGATCGCCGTGGGAAGATTGAACCGTCTGCGAACGAGACGCCGTCACGTTGACGTATTCGAGTAATCCGAACGTCATCGCCAGCAGTCCGACCAATAGAGCGCCATAGAGGGGTGCGTTCCTGTTCATTACGTCCTTCGGCACGGTTCACCTCCCGCGATCTGGCCTTTGTCGACCGGCCCAATGATATAAAAACGCAAATGCGACGGCGTCAAATGATCGTAAACGGAGCAGTGCGTGCCGAAGGTGTCAAGGAAGCTGGACAGCCACGGCGTCGAACACCACCGACGTTGATGCGGCCGCGGTGTGGCTGGTAATCGGGAGCCCGATCCAGAACTCGGCGGCGGTGAAATTCACGTGCACGGTCCCGAGGACCGTCCACGAGAAGCCATTCGTCGACCACGATGCGGTGACATTGCCTGCGGCGCGGCTGTCGAGCGACAAGCGCACCCACGCCGGCGCGACACCGGGGACGTTGGCGGCTTGAACAGTTGCCGCGCCCGGCGCAGGCCGGTACTGCACCGCCACGCCCTTGCCGGGCGTCACGACCGCCATCACGTGCCGGGCCCCGGCGGTGAGATCCTCTCGGATCATCACGCCCGCCTTCGCCCAGGCATCGGCCGGCGAGATGCTGTCCACCCGCGCCGTGATCGTGAGCCCGCGCTGCTGCTTCATCGCCACGTAGAAGAACGCGTCGGCCGTTCCCCAAATGTCCGCACCGCGGCCGGTGGCCGTGATCTCGAAGTCATCGGTCGTGAAGGAACCCGAACCCGCGCCGATGGCGTGCCCGGTGAACGGCGTCGGGACGCCAATCACGTGGGAGAACGAGGCGCTCGCCACCCGGCCGTCCGCATGGCTGCTCACCGCCATGCCCACGAACGGCACGGCCGCCAACCCGGCGATCGTCTCCTCGCCGATCTTGAGCCATGGATCGGTCGTCGTCTTTCGCGAGTAGGCGGCAATCACGTCGCCGGTACGCTGGAGTTGCAGCCACACCGGTGCCGTGGTGACGGGCCCAGCGGTATGAACGCTCGGCCCGTTCGGCGTCAGACGCCGCTGGAACGCGACCCCCTTTTGCGGCGTGGCGAACAGCGATGCGTGCGGGCTGCCGGCGTCGAGCGTGTCGCGAATCATCAGGCCCGCTTTCGTCCAGGCATTCACGTTGTCGACGGCGTCAACGCGCGCGGTGATGGCGAAGTCGCCGGCAAACCTCGTCCAGACGTAGTGAAATTCGTCGGCGGTGCCCCAGATGTCGCTGCCGCTGCCGCGGACCACGTACGAATTGTTCGAGCCGTCGTAGACGTCGCCGCCGGCGGCTGCGACGTGGCCGACGTCCGTGCCGGTCACGAACGCGCCGACATGATTGACGACCGCGGTGTAGACCACGGTATCGGAAGCGGAATGGCCGTGGCCATCCATCACCGTAACCGTCAATGGGTTGTCGCCTTCATGAAAGAGCGAATCCGAGCAGCCGTTCGGATACCTGAAGAACACCGTCCCGGTCGCGTCACGAATCTCGTAGGTGAGCATGTCCTCGTCGGGATCGGACGCCGCCGGACGAAGCACTGCGCCGAACTCAATCGGCACGGTATCGGGGCCGGCGTCCACTGTCGGCGGGCGGTTCGGCACTGCGGGCACGTTGAACAGGATCGCGCCGTACGAGGCAATCAGGTCAGTGGCGTGATCGCCGTTGAGATCCGATGTGGTCAACGACAACAGCGTGTTCCGGTAGCGATCGACGTTCGGGTTGAGCGGATCCATCAGGCTCTGGTCGCCGACGGAGAAATTCCTGGCGGCTGCGAAGGTCCCGTTCGGCAGCCCGGCCAGAATCGACACGCTGTCCCAGGTCTTGAGCGTCCGCGAGCAGTCATCGGTGCCGATGCTCGAGCGATTGCCGGTCGCGACATCGAGCACCCCGTCGCGGTTGAAGTCGCCGACCACGATCTGGATCGCCCCGATCGCGGTTGGATACTCCGCCGGCGCCGCAAATGTGCCGTCACCGTTGCCGCGAAACACCAGCATCGATCCAGTGCCGTGTGAAGAGTCGGTATCGAACCGGCCCGCCGCCGCAAGCAGATCGAGCCGGCCGTCGTGATCGACGTCGGCGACCGCGACATCGTTGACGTCGTGCGGCGTGAACATATCGGACGGAGCAAAGAGAAACGCGCCCTGGTTCAAGAAGATCGAGATCGTGTTCGCCTCGCCATTGCCGGTGATGAGATCGCTGCGGCCGTCGTTGTTGAAGTCGGCGACGATCCCGTCGAGTGGTGCACCAGAGACGGCGAGCCCGATCGGCGTGCCGAACGTGAAGTCGCCGTGACCGGGATACACGTTGAGGCCGTCTGTGCTGGCAAGCACGACATCGCGCCTGCGATCGCCGTCGAAGTCCGCGGACAGCGCAAAGGTATTTTCCGCGACCGCTCGCCCTCCCGTGGCGATGGTGATGGCCGACCCGAGCGTCGCGGAACCAGTGCCCGGGAGCACCACGAACTCCGTGGTTTGCGATGTGAGGCGGGAGGCGATCAGATCGGGACGCTGGTCGCCGTTGAAATCTCCGACGTTCAACACCATGCCCTGGAAATTCGACTCGACGGGCGGACTGAATGTGCCGTCGCCTCTTCCGATCGAGACCTGCACCCTCCCGCTCACCGACGCCGTCGACACCAGGTCGGTGACGCCATCGCGATTCAGATCCACCGGCCACGTGCGGCCCCCGATCTGGTAGTCGCGAGCGACGCGCACAGCCGGCGTCGCAGGCGCCTGGGCGATGACCGATTGCACCAGCGCGACGACCACAGCCGTAAGGCCGAGCGTCCCCAGCGCTCCCGCGAGGGATCGGGCTCGCAAGCGCGACCGGTTCGACAGGCGTGACCTCGTTTGGCGAGCATTGGCATTGGGCATGGCGATCGCGCTCCCGTCTGCGTTCGAACCGTCACTCCAGCCGCAGCGCACGCTGGAATTGTTGCGCGTCTCTGCAGAATCCGGGCCGAGTCTGGACCGCTACCTCGATGCCTCCTCATTCGCGGACTCATCGATGGGATCCTCGCGGGCGGGTTGGAGATATTGACGAGGTCCGGCGATAGAGATTCGGCGTCGCAGCGCGACACGATCCACGTCTGGATGTTCTCGCCCGCAACTCGCGGTTATGTCGTGCTCGACGTGCGACGTTGACGCCGAACTTTTAGATCGGGTCGGGTTGATCGACTCCCTTGGGACGAGTCAATCTCCCCCGTACACATAGATTCCCCATGCGCCGTCTCGACGGCTGTGATATGCGATGCGGCGTCCAGTCGGTGACCACGCAAACTCTTCCGCGGACGGGTCTGCGAGGACGTTCTGCATCGACCCGGTCTCAAGGTCGAGCAGCCACCCGCCCCGGCGAAACACTTGAAAGATGACCTTGGTTCCGTCCGGCGACACCGCGGGAGTCCGGACCAGACGGCCCTTGACCGGAGACTCGAACTCCCGCGAGCGGCCGGTCACCAGATCGAGCACGACGATCTTGTCTTCGTGGGCGTAGCAGATCCGTCGGCCGTCGCTGAACCAGGACGCCGCCCAGAGCTGGCCGTATGAGTAGTGTGTCAGGCGGCGGGCTTTCGGCGCGTCTGGATCGAGCGACAACAGCCAGAGATTCCACACCTTCGGGTTCTCCGCTTCGGCGCGCACGTAGGCCAGTTGCCGTCCGTCGGGCGACCACGACGGCACAGCCGCATAGCCGCTGCCGCTGACCCGGCGCACGTTGGTGCCGTCCCGATTGACCATGTAGACGCCGCGTTCGCCGTCGCGGTCGGAGTCGAATGCCACCAACTGCCCATCCGGAGACGGTTGCGGGTGATAGTTCCGCGCCCCGTCGTCGAGAACGGTGATGACGTGAAGATCCGACGCGTTGTCGGCTGGCGTCGCCACCTTGAGCGCGCTCCGGGCATCGCCGTCGCGGCCGGTGTGAAAGAAGATGGCTGATTCCTTCGACGCGAACGCGGGTGAAAAGACGGGACGCTGCTGCAGGTCGAGGGCCGAGACCATCAGGCCCTCGTCGTGGTCCTCGGCGGACTCGCGGGCGCTGATTTTCGTGATAGCGCTCGTTAGGCTCGCCGCTGCTGTGGCCGGACGCCGCGGGCGGGTGACGGCCGCGCGCGCCTGCGGAACGGTGTTTGCCGCCACCGGTCCACCGGTCAATGGGACAGGAGAGCTCCCCGCGCCCAGGACTCCGGGCGCCTCGGACGGACGCGAGACAGCGACCGCCGATGACGGAGCGATAAGAGGCGCGGTGTCAGCATGCGTTCTGGTCGTGGGCGCCGCGGGTTGTCGAAGGTACGAGAGCCCTGCGGCGGCCAGCGAGAGCGTCGCCGCGAGGCCCGACGCGACGAGCAGCGCGCGCGCCCAGGGCATCGTGTCGCGACGTGCCACCGCGCGATTGGCATCCGGTCCCGCGCTCGTCGAGAGCACGACCGGCACCGGCGCGCTCAGGCTATCTGTCGTAGCCTCAGCCTCAGCCGCCGCCGTCGGCGCGGCCTTCGGAATCGTGTGACTGGCGGGTGACGCCGGCACGACCGAAAGCGCCGGCATCCTCACGATTCTCGCGGGCTTGCGGCTCGCGACCTGCTGCTCGAACAACCGCTGATCCGCCTCTCGCAGCTGACGCCGAAGGGCGGTCACCTGCGGCGGGACGCACCGCCGGTCGTGTGCCGGCGGCTCCTGCGTCGCCGGCCAACGACGCGGCCTGGGCGGGACATGCACCGTCACCTCTGGCGGCACGCGGCGCTTTTGCGATGGGTCGTTTGCCGCCGTTTCGGATCCAGCGCTGGTCGATGCGTTGCGCTCGAGCAGCGCACGGACCGCCGCGCGTCGATCGCTGGGTTCGAACCGCGCGAGCGTACGCGAAAAGTCGGCGAGCGAGTCGAAGGGAGGCGCATCGACTTCGCGGAGCGCACGCGCGACCGTGTAACGCAGCGCACCCGGGACCTTGACGCTGGAGCCAAGCATGGAATGGAGGAACAGCGCGGCCTCGGCAAGTCCCAGCGTCAGATCGGGTCCGCTGTATGACACCGATCCGTCGGGGGCGAGTTCTACCGTGTCCATCGAGAGCGGTCCGCACGCCCGAGGCGTGGTGGACGGATCCGAGGCGAAGTGTGCCGTCAATTCCTGCGTAATCGCGACGGCTTCTCCAGGCTGAATCGCCATGCCCTTCGCGAGCAACTCAGCAACCGAAAGTGTGGCCATGATCCGGGATAGTGCGAAACGGGGGCCAGGATTGTTCGCCCCGAGGTCGTAGATCAGGCGGTAAACATTGGAATTCCAGCTGAGTTGTACGCGCCTCAGGACGGTCGCCGAAGACACCAGACCCGTTTCTTGCTCATGTCGCTTGATTGATCTATTGGGCCCGTCGCGCCCCCACCGCCGAGCTTTCAGAAAATGCTTTTTGATGCGCGGCATCAACCCAGGCTGGCACTCCCCGTGCTTTCCGCTCACAGCAGAGCGATTTCGCTCCACGTTGAGGAATGTCGATATGAACCTTATCCTGCTCGTCCTGTTGATCTTGTTGTTGTTCGGCGGCGGTGGCGGCTACTACTACGGCGGTCCCGCGCTGGGTGGCGGCATCGGTGGTGTGGTGCTGCTGATTCTCGTTTTGTGGCTACTGCTGGGCAATCGGCGAACGGTGTAACTGAGCACGGCCGCGGCGTTCGTTAGTCGCGCGGCGCTCGCGCCGTGGGGGCGGCGAAGATGACCCATTAGTCTTGACTCGCGCTCTGCACCTTCGTCAACGGCGGCTTCCGGACACCCGGCCGCGCGATCCGCTGCCGGCCGGTGGGGCGTTGCCGTTTCGTGAACGGACGGAGCCTGATCGGCGTGCCGGCCCTGGCAGAGGCGTAGAGCGCTTCGATGATCCTCACATCCTGCATGCCTTCTTCGCCCGACGGCTCTGGCTCTCGATCGTTGAGGATGCAATCCGAAAAATACAGCAGTTCCGGCGCGAACTGGTCGCGCTTGCCAAACCTCTTGTGGGTGGTCTTCCCATCGATGGTCAGCGCGTACTCGAGACCCTCGGCATACTCATAGGCCGGGTCGGCGTGCAGATGGCCTTTCGTGCCGACGATGCGATAGGAGGCGACATCGGCAGCATTGAAACTGGTGATGAAGGAGGCGACGCGATCGTTCCCGAAGCGCAGCGTCGCGGCGGTGGTCTCGTCGATTTCGGACAGACTCGCGAGGCCGCTGTTGATCGACACCGCTGATACGTGCGTCGGCTCCGCGCGAAAGAGATTGCGCGCGGCATTGATGCAATAGACACCGATGTCATAGAGAGTGCCGCCCCCGAACGTGCGCTTGGTCCGAATATCCCCTCGCCTGACCCTCATCGCAAACGACGAATTGAAGAACTTGAGCGCGCCCAGCTTCCCACTGCGAGCGATGTCGATCGCCGCCAGGTTGAGTGCCTCGAAATGCAGCCGGTACGCGATCATCAGCTTGACCTGAGCTTTGCGGCACGCGGCGATCATCTGCCGGCATTCGTCGGCCGTGACCGCCATCGGTTTTTCACACAGCACATGAACACCGGCGCGGGCGGCGCGAATCGAGTATTCGGCGTGCATGGAGTTCGGCAGGGCCACATAGATGGCGTCGACGACACGGAGACAGTCGTCGAACTCTTCGTAGGCGAAGGCATGTTCAACCCGATACCGCCGAGCCACCTCGCGGCGTTTGGTGCGGTCGCCGCTGACGATCGCCACGAGCTCGGAGTTGCGCTGTGCGTGGGCGAATGCGGGAATCACGGCAACCTGTGCGATGTGCCCAAGGCCCACGACTGCGTACCGGACCTTTCGTGGTGTTGTCGTCAACTGTACCTCCGCATCAGATGCGTATTCGGGACACCTTCTTCAGCAACCTCTGAGACGACGCGCCCGATGCAGGCGCGTTCAGGCGCTCCAGCAGCCGAGCCTGTTGGTTCGGGGGCGTACGCCGAAGGGTGCGATCCCAGTTCCGCAGGGTGTGCTGCATTCTCTTACGAGTCGACATGAGATCGGCGATTTGCGCGTCGACCGCGATGAGCATGCGCTGCGCGGCGGCGCGCACGTCATGGCATGGCCGTCCTCCAGCCTCGCGGACCTGCAGAAACCCGGCGATCTCGGCGAGCGAAAATCCAAAGCGCTGCGCGTTCCGAACCAACGACAGGCGGTTCAGGACGCCTTCAGGATACTGGCGGTAGCCGGCCGCTGTCCTGGTCGGCTTCGGCAGCAGGCCCCGCCGCTCGTAGTAGCGAAGCGTATCCGGTGTGGTCCCGCTGATCGCAGCCACTTTGCCGATCGAGAGCAATGCGCCCATACGCGATGATAGACACACCTTGACTCTGGAGTCGACTCCAGGCTCTAGGATGGGTTCATGATGAAATTGGCTTCCGCTTTCGCGATGGTGCTCGTCGGCGGCGCCGCGGCACCCGTGTTGGCCCAGCATCCGGCTATGCCTGCCGGGATGACGCACGAACAGCATCTGGCGCAGATGGAAAAGGACCGCGAGCTAAAAGAGCGCGGTGCAGCTGCGATGGGGTTCGATCAGGACAGCACGACGCATCACTTCCGGCTCTTTGAAACCGGAGGAGGCATCCAGGTCGTCACCAACGATCCGGCGGACGCCACGGGTCGCGATCAGATCCGAATGCACCTGCGAGAGATTGCCGCCGACTTTGCCAATGGCAACTTTGCCAAGCCGTTCATGACGCATGGCGAAGTGCCGCCGGGCGTGAAAACGATGCAGGCTCGAAAGGGCACCCTGAGCTTTACCTACCAGGACAGCCCTGACGGTGGCATGGTGCGGATCACCACGACTGACGCGAAGACAAGACAAGCCGTTCACGATTTCCTGCGATACCAGATTCATGAGCATGCGACCGGCGATCCGCTGACGGTCGGCAAGTAGTACGTCACGAGCCATGCGATTGCGCAAGTCGCAGCGGCGGAACGCCGGCGCCTGTCTGTAGTCATGCGTCTTCCTGTCGTCTCGCACCGAAGCACCTGTAGCACGAGCCGGACAGTCTATCTTACGGAGCGAGCTCACGGCGCGTCGCGGTCGCCCGCCGCGAAGAACGGCTCCATCTCCTTGTACTCGAGAATCTTCACCGCGGGAGCCGCGGGGCTTTTGCCCTGCGCGAGCGCGAGGAACGCCTGCTCAGACTGCGCGACCATGGCGCGCGCCAGGTCGTTCTTGTGAATCGAGTGGTAGCGAGACGGCAGCGCCCAGTTCAACAGCGGCATGACAACACCCAATGCAGAAGGCGTGTTGGAGTTGCCGAGGATCACGGCCGGGCGGTAGAGCCCGAGGAAGTCGAATTTGAGCTCCTCCGACTTCTTCTCCTTGTCGCCGAAGTTGCGGAGGTACTTGGTCGAGGACTGCGAGTCGGCGCCCGCCGCTGCCATCATCGCCAGCACACGAGCGCCGCCCGCTTTGGCCGCAGACGCGAACGCCGTGGGGTAGGTGATCTCGATCGTGCGCACCTCCGCGTCTGCCATCTTCGCGCTGCCCTTGCCGACGCCGAACGCCGCGAGCGCGATGTCGACGCCCTTGGCGTGCGGTGCGAGCTCCTGCTCGAGCTTGTCCATGTTCGCGACCACCTGCTGCACCTTGGGGTTCGCGATCTCCGCGACGTGGCGCCGGGTCACGACGACCACCTTTCGACACAACGGGCTCTGCACGAGCAGGTGCAGGATGCGCCCGCCCACGTTGCCGGTGGCGCCCAGCAACATCGCCGTGTACTCGGCCTTGGGCGTCGGCATCGGGAGCCGGTCCTTCATCTAACGTCTGCCGGAACGCGCCCAGAGCCTGTCAGCGCCACGCGTCCAAGACGTAACGCACACTTCGTCCGTCCTTCGACATGTCGCAACCAAGCCGCCACGAGCTGTCCGGATTGACGGTGTAGGTGTCGCTCTTTGGGTTGCCGTTCGCCTTGTCCGGCGCATCCACGAACATCGTCACGTTGGCGGTGACCGACAGCTGGGACTGATTGACGAGATAGACGGCATGGCCGCCGCCGTTGCACGACTCGCGAGGGCTCAACATGGTGAAGACGGGCTTGAGTCGCAAGCCAAAGGCCGCCTGGTTCGCCGGGGCAGCCGCCGGCTGAACGGGAGGCACAGGCGGTGGCGGCGGCGCCGTACCGGGCTCTGTTTCGGCCACCCCCGATCGAGACGCCACCGCGTCGTCGTACCATCTGAGCACGGGGCCCGAGAACCGCCGCCGATCGACGTCGGCGACGCGGGCGCCGTGCTCGTGCAGGAGCGCCACCATACCCTGCAGCGTGCGAAGGCCGACCGACGGGCTCGAGTTGTCAGTCGAATGGCGATCGGCGTCCGCCGGTGGATCGAGCACTCGCGCGGCAAGGCCGAGACAGCGCTGGAGAGGCGTGACGTCCGGTTCCGCGGCGTTCGCGGCCGAGACGTTCGCGTGCCTGACCGTCAACCAGTACCGGAGCGATTCGACGTCACCGTTGACGATCGCGGCGTGAAGCTGGTTCGCGTCAGCTTGGGAGGCAGGCTGTGCCAGAGCGTTCGAGTACGCGCCTCCGGACCAGGCGATCAGCAGGCCCGTGACGAGTGTCGCCAGCCACCGTCGACTCTCGGCGGTGCGCGGTCGAATTGCAAGCGAAGGCGCCATGAACGACCTCGCGTTGATTATATAGAGTTGCCGTTTGGCAGCTCTGCAGGTGTGACGGCGTTACCATCTGACATTGTTCTGACGGTCACCCTTCGTGGAGGAACGCACATGAACGATCTTGTGACGCGCACGGGAATGCTCGCGATCGCGACGGCCGCCATCGTCTCGGGCTGCAGCAACGACAACTCGACATCCACGACGCCGAGCTCGACGAACACGTTGAGTTTCTTCGTCACGAGCACCACGAATGCGACGGGCAATCTCGGGGGACTTCGTGGTGCGGACGCGGTATGTCAAAGTCTGGCCACCGCGGTCGGCGCCGGTTCGAAGACATGGCGCGCCTATCTGAGCGTGGAACGAGACGCCGACAACGGCAACAACCCGACGAACGCGCGCGCGCGTATCGGCAACGGACCGTGGGTCAACGCCGCCGGCATCGTGGTTGCGGCAACGCTGAACGACCTGCACGCGCGCCGGGGCGACGCGTCGGTGTTCGTCGATGAACGCGGGCAGCGGATCAACGGTCAGTGGACCGGATCGCCGTCGCCCGTCCAGCACGACATCCTCACGGGGTCACTCGCCGACGGCTCGCTGATGGCGGGGTTTACCTGCGGAGACTGGACGTCGTCGTCCTCCGGCGTGGCCGCACAGGTGGGACATTCCGACGGGTTCGGCCCCAGTCAGGACACCTCGGGCTCGCTGTCGTCGTGGAATTCGGCGCATGCGAACGCCAGTTGCGCCGACACGGCACCACGGGGAGGGGCGGGACGCCTTTATTGTTTTGCCCGATAGCGATCATGAGCGGTCGGTCGGTAACTTGGTTGCGTCGCACGGTTCGCGACACTCTCGGAAGGAACGGCATGTTCGCCTGGCGAGATCTGCGATTTGCCTGCCGCCTGCTTCGTCGGCAGCCGCTGTTTGCCGCCGCCGCGATCGTGACCGTTGCGTTAGGTGTCGGCGCGAACACCGCCGTGGTGAGCGTGCTCGAGACCGCCCTCCTGAATCCCCTCGGGTTGCGGCAGGCAGACCGCGTGTTGGCGGTGCGCACGCAATTCGTCGCACTCCATTTGTTTCACGCCGAGACGTCGGGTGTGGAGTTCCGCGAGATGCAATCGCTGACCGAGGTCTTTTCAGCGGTCGCGGCGATGGAGGGCCGCGCCTGGACATGGCTCTCCAACGACGAGGCTTCTCGCCTCGTGGGCCAGGCGGTGACCCCGGATTTCTTTCGCGTGTTCGGCGAGTATCCCGCCAGCGGGCGCTTCTTCACCTCTGACGACGATGAGCTCGGCGTCGTCTTGTCCGATGGGCTGTGGCACACGCGATTCGGCGCCGACCAATCCGCAGTGGGTCGCACGATGTGGCTGGACAACACACCGTACCGCATCGTGGGCGTTGCTCCGGCGGGGTTTCGCTTTCCGACGGATGCGCAGCTCTGGACGCCGCTCGTCCTTGAGCCCGGACGTCTGCTCGATGCGGAACGCGGCCGCAACCGATCGCTGTCGGTATTCGCCCGCAGAAAGGACGGCGTTTCCGAAACGCAAGCCGCGGACCGCGTCAAGCGCTTCGTCGATGGGCTGCTGTCCGACGACGCTGCGCAGAGCGGGGAGTTCTCGAAGAGCGGCTATGGCATCGAGCTCATGAACTTCGGCCGCTACGTCGCGGGAGACCTGCGGCGCCCATTATTGTTGCTGTGGGGCGCGGCATCGATCGTCCTGCTCACCGGCTGCGCGAATATTGCTGGACTGCTGCTCGCTCGGTCATCGAGCCGACGTCGTGAAATTGCGATCCGGTTTACGCTCGGCGCCACACCGGCGCAGATTGTCCGCCAACTTCTCCTCGAGAGCCTGCTGATCGGGGCCCTGGGTGGTGCTGCGGGACTGGTGGTTGCCAGGCTGGCGCTTTCGCTCCTTACCACGCTGACCATCTCGGGCTCCGGGATACTCACACTGGTTTCGCTCGATTCGCGATTGCTGCTGTACGGCTTTGGACTGGCGTTGGTCAGCGGCGCGCTGTTCGGCATGGCGCCGGCGTTCCAGCTTGTCCGCCAGAGCCGGTCCGCCGGACCCGATCTCAGCCGCCGCCGGTGGTCTCCGGGGCTCTTCGTGGCCGCGCAAGTATGCGGAGCCTTTGTCCTGGTCGTGGTGACGACACTGCTGCTGCGCAGTCTCTGGGCCATCACGCGAATCGAACCGGGCTTCGATCCGCAAAGCGTCACGACGGCGTTCTTCCTCAAACCGTCGAATGATCCGGGGTTCTTCGACCGCATTCAATCCACGCTCGCGGCAAGTCCCGGTGTGCAGTCGGCTGCGCTGGCCAATCCGGTCCCATTCGCCGATAGCGGCGTGGTCAGTGGATTGGCGATCAGGAACCGGCCGGAGAACGGCGTGTCGGGAAACGCGGAAGGGTTTCAGATCACGCCAGGGTATTTCCAGACGCTGCGCATTCCTTTCTTGCGAGGTCGCAACCTCGAGGCGTCCGATACGGCAACGTCTCCGTTGGTCTGCCTGATCGATTCGAGACTCGCCGAGCAGTTCTTTCCCGGCCAGGATCCCATCGGCCAGGAAATCGCGATGTTCAAGGGCTGGGCACGCATTGTCGGAGTGGTGGGTGCGATCCGCCGAACCAGCCTCGAGGGCGGTTCGCGCCCGACGGTCTATTATTCGTTCGCCCAGATTCCGTTCTTCCCCTGGGCGGCAGTCCTCGTTCGTTCGACGGGCCCGGCAGAATCGATCATCCGGGCCGCCGTGCATCAAACCAACGCGTCCGTCCCGTTGTATGACGTGCGATCGCTCGACGAGCGGCTGGGCGCGACCCTTGCGCTCCGACGCGCCATGATCGTCCTCCTGTCGACGTTGGGAGCCATCAGCCTCCTCCTGGCGGTCGTGGGACTCTACGGCGTTACGGCGCAGGTCGTCGCTGAACAGACGCGTGAGATCGGTATTCGCATGGCGCTCGGCGCGCGTCCGGCGCAGATCCTTTGGCCATTGATGCGGCAGGGGCTGCGTTCCGGTCTGTTCGGCCTGATCCTCGGCCTGGGCGCTGTCGCCTACGCGCAACATTGGTTCGCCGGAATGCTCTACCAGGTGGCCCCATACGATCCAGTCACCTTCGGCGCAGCGACGTGTGGCGTCCTGGGAATGTCGTTGGTGGCAGTCTGGTGGCCCGCTCGTCATGCTGCTGCGATCGACCCGCAGCAGGCCTTGAGACACGAGTGAACCGGAAGACTCCTCGCCCCAGGGCGGTTCACGACGGCGATTGATCCGATCCTGACCCCGTTGACGCGTATTAGAGGGAACGCGTTTTCTCGAGAACGGGGTTGAACATGAATCTGACATCCGTCGCGACCGTGCTTGCCCTCCTGACCATCCCAACGGCCGCCTTCGCGGACGCTGGGAACAACGACCAGCGCCGCCAGGTGAGCGTGGATAGCGCAAGCGTCTCGAGCAATCAGTCAGTCCTGACCGTGAACGGAGACAACTTCGGCACTCTGGTCCGAGTGATTCTCAATGATCTCGTGCTTCAGGGCGTCACGGTCGATGCGACCGGCTCGACCCTGACGGCGGCGATGCCGACGCCGGCGCTCGCTCCCGGCAGCTACGAGCTGATCGTCGTCCGACGGGACGGGAATCACGACCACGACCACGATCGGGACAATCACTATCGAGCCGACGATGACGACGTCGGCTTGTTCGTGCTGACCGTCGGGGCCGTCGGCCCGCAGGGCCCGATGGGTCTTCAGGGTCCGATCGGGATGACAGGCGCGGTCGGTGCGACGGGTGCCGTCGGCCCGACAGGCGCGGTCGGCGCGACCGGTGCCACAGGACCGCAAGGTCCGACTGGCTCGCAGGGCCCGAAAGGCGACACCGGTCCCGCCGGTGCGCAGGGTCAAACGGGGCCCCAGGGAGCCACCGGCCCGCAGGGTCCTGCCGGACCGCAGGGCCCCGGCGGCTCCGGGTCCTTGCACTACGTCGCGAGCGCGGTGAACGCGGACGGCACGTCGCAGGCGCCGTCTTCAAGCTACACGGTCAGCAAAGATGCGAACAGCGCAACCTATCACCTGCGCTTTCCCGCGACGCAGTTCACGGCAATTCCTGTCTGCGTGATTTCACCGATCAACAGTGCGGGCTCGTTCATCCAGTCCGCCTCATTCGGCTTCGACGGCGCCGCGAACCAATGGTTTTGTGATTTCTCGATGACCATCGCGTCGATCTTCGTCTTTCACGCGCTGCAGCTGAACTGATCGAAGGGCGACAGACTAGATCGTCACAAAATCCGGGAGCTGGGTGTCGCCGCGAAGCCTTCGCACTTCGTGGGTCTTGCGCGGCGGCGCCAGCACATGCGATCGGTCTCGAAGAGCGCGTGACACCGAGGTGCTCAGCAGCGAGCGGGACGAAGCGGACACGCGGCC
>Ga0070665_100002752_pt1 | contig 19059 bp, 15 predicted proteins | sample KBSS13metaG_FD_65862 | JGI IMG/M metagenome (GOLD analysis project Ga0070665, IMG submission 65862) | Switchgrass rhizosphere microbial communities from Kellogg Biological Station, Michigan, USA - KBS S1-3 metaG | ecosystem: Host-associated > Plants > Roots > Rhizosphere > Soil ...
ACGCGGGCGCCGATCGCGTCGCGGACACCTCCGGGCGCCCTGCCGGGCGACCACGTCCCCTCCGCCACCGCCCGGGCCACCTCGCGGACGAAGAACGGGTTGCCACCGGTCACGTCGTGCACCCGGTCGGCGTCGGCCCGGCCCGCGCCCAGCGACTCGAGCTGCCGCGCCACCTCGTGCGGACCCCACCCCGCCAGGCACAGCGACTCCGTTCCCGGCGACCGGACCAGGTCGTCGAGCACCCCGCCGAGCCCCGGGTCTCGGACCGTCGCCACCACCAGCAGCGCCGCGTCCGCCACGCGGTCCGCGACATGGCGCAGCACGAGCAGGGACGCCTCGTCCGCCCACTGGAGGTCGTCGAGGGCGATCAGCAGCGGGCGTCGTCGCGCCGCGGCGGCGAACACCGCCCCGGCCATCGCCTCGACGACTCGGAAGCGGTCCCGCGGCGATGAGTCGATCTCCCCCGACGGCGGTTCGCTCACCCCGAGACGCCGCACGACCTCGAGCCACGGCCAGAACGGCGGCGCCCCCGCCGTCTCGGCGCAGCGCCCCCACACCACGGCACTGTCGGCGAGCGTGGCCAGCTCCTGCGCGAGCCGCGTCTTGCCGATCCCGGGCTCGCCCGTGACCAGGACGACCCGACCCCGTCCCGCGACCGCGTCGCCGATCCAGCCGCGCAGCGCGGCGAGCTCACTGTCCCGCCCGAGCAGCGCACCGGCTGGCGTCATGCCGCCCAGCATGACGTGACAGGGCCGAACCGGGAACCCGGCGACGGCGGCCGGTGTGGGTGGGAGGCGCATCACGGCGCGGGCACCGTCACCACCGGCCACACCGGCTCGGCACGGGCCGCCCCCGGCTCGCTGGTCGGGAAGCGTCGGGCGACCTGTGTCGGTCGTCGGGGGTCAGGACGCGAGGGCGGCGAGGTCGAACGCTTGCGGAGGACCGGTGAGGGTGGCCTTCGCCTCGGCCCCGAGACGGTCGAGGATCTCCAGGTCGCCTGCTTCGAGCCCGTCGAGGGCGAGCCGCACGAGGTCGGCGGGATCGTTCATGACGTCCTCGGGGAGGGCCAGCCCCGTGTTCGCCACGAACTCTCTCAGCGTCTCGGTGGCGACCAGTCCGGGGACGAGGGCCGCGACGTGGGTTCCCTGACCGGCCAGCTCGATCCGCACCCCGTTGGTCAGACCCCATTCCGCAGACTTGGCGGCGGCGTAGGCGGTATTCCCGTCGACCGTGGTCCAGGCGGCAGCCGACAGCACGTTGAGGACGGTGCCACCCCCGTTGCGCTTCAGCACCGGTGCGAACGCGCGAATCATCGCGAGGGTGCCGTAGTAGTTCGAGTCCATCACCTGTCTGATCGCGTCCAGATCACCGGTCACCAGGTTTCCGCCTGCGGTGAACGCGGCGTTGTTGATGAGGACGTCCACGTCGGTCGCGACGGCGGCGGCCGCCTCGACCGATGCCTGGTCGGTGATGTCCAGGCGCAGGACCTCGGCACCCGGAATCTCCACGAGCTCCGGGCGACGAGCGGTCGCATAGACCTTCGCTCCGCGTCGCAGCAGCTCGATTGCGAAGTGTCGGCCGATGCCTCGGTTGGTGCCGGTGACGAGCGCCGTGGCGCCACGCAGTTCCCTCACTGATGTTCTCCACGATCCCTGTTCGCCACAATATGACCGGTCGGTCATATTGACCTCGGCCAGGGAAACACAAGATGACCCAGCGGTCAACTTGCTAGCATGGTGGTTGTGACGACGCCGACTCGTTCCCTGCGCGCGGACGCGGCCCGCAACCGTGAGCTCCTGCTCGCCGCGGCCGAGCAGGAGTTCGCCGAGCGGGGGATGGACGCCTCGATCGCCGACATCGCCCGCCGGGCGGGGGTGGCGAAGGGGACGGTCTTCCGCCACTTCGCCACGAAGGAGGAGCTGATCGCGGCGATCGTCGGTGGCCATTTCGCCGCCCTGACCGCCGTCGCCCGAGGTCTGCTCGACGCCACCGATCCGGGAGCGGCCCTGCTGGAGTTCCTGACCGTGGCCGCGGACGGTCTGCAGCAACAGGATCTGACGTTCCTGCAGACCCTCAGCGAGGGCGACTCGACGGTCGCCGAACTGCGCAACCAGCTCCACGCGAGCGTCGGATCACTGGTCGACCGAGCTCGCGAGTCCGGCGCGGTCCGCCCCGACATCACCGGGACGGACGTCTTCCTGCTCATCTGCGCTCCCGTCCACGCGGCCGGGTTCCTGCCCGACCCGCCGCCTGACCTGTGGCGCCGCTACCTCGCCATCATCTTCGACGGACTGCGCCCCGAGGGGGCCGCGCCACTTCCCCGCCCGGCACCCGACTGGCACTGACCGGCGTGACGACGGGTCAGCACCGGGTCCGGCCTCGCCACGTCATCGGGCCACGGCAGTCCCCACCCCGACGGGGAGACTCCCCGTGCCACTGCGGCTGACTCAGCCGACCTCGTCCGGTGCCGCGGTCGACCGCAGAACCGCCGCGAGGTCGAGCCGGAGCGCCTCGGCCCGGTCGAGACAGGTGTCGATCGCCTGCAGTCGCTCGGACGCCTCGGCCGCCGTGCGGCGCCGGTCCGCCGCGTCTCGGGCCTTCGCGGCCTCCAGTTCCCTGCGTCTGCCGTCGAGCTCCTTCTGCCGCGCGGAGAGGACGAGGTCGACGGCGTCCTCGGCGTTCGCCCGCCAGGCGGCGACCGCGTGTTCGGCGGCGAGGCACATCTCGGTCGTGGCGACGGTGAGCGCGTCGCCGAGCGCCTTGGTCAGGGCGGCCCGGTTGCGGGCTGCGGCGGCCACCCGGCGCCGGTGTGCGACGAGTGTGCCTGCGAGCAGGCCACCGAGGGCGAGCGGCGCGATCAGCGGGATCCCGAGCGCGGCCAGGCCGAGGGCGTTGTACGCCATGAACCCGGCACCCCCCGCCATCATCGCGGCGGGGAGTCCTTCCCCGACGATGTCGAACGCCGGGACGGGGGCCGCCGCCCTCAGGTCCGAGCCGGGCCGCTGTGGTGTCGCGGCGTTCACGCCGCCAAGGGCCGTGGGATCCGCCCCCATCTCGGCCAGATAGCGCCCCAACGCCCGACGGACGGTCTGCTCGATGTCGACGACCGTCTCGTCCCAGGCCGCCGCGAGAGTGCGGTCGAGGCTGCCTGCCAGCTCGTCGGCGTAGCGTGCGACGGCCGCGGGTGTGGTGAGCTCGGCGATCTCCCGTTCGTAGGTTCGGCGGTAGCCGTCCGACCGGGCTCGCGCCCGACCGGTGATCCCACGCCCGAGCAGCTGGTGGTCGAGGGCGTGTCGGCGGCGTTCCCGGCGGAGCGCGGCGAGCCCGGCGAGCTCCGCCTCGATCGTGTCGCGTCTGTCCCGGAGCCCGTCGTCGTCCGCGGCGCCCGCGATCCGGTCCTGCTCGACCGCGGCCAGTGCTCGGAGCCCGGCGGTGGTGACGGCGAGGACCCCGGTGGCGCGCACCAGCTCACGTCGGTCGGCGACGCCACGGAGGTGGGCGCGCAGCGCCTGCAGTCCACTGCGCTCCATGCGGGCTCGGGCCCGGTCCGGGTTCGCGGAGGCCGACCTCGCCGAGGCCTCCCCGAGGAGGGCACTCACCGGTAGCCACGGAGCCTCGCGCAGCCGCTGGCCGACCGCGGGGTCGAGGTCGGCGTCCTCCAGGAAGCGGGCGAGCCGTGTGCGGTTCTCGTCGAGGAGGGCGCCCGCCGACACCGAGTCGTCGACCTTGGTGAGCACGAAGGCGATGGTCGGGACCCTGGCCGCGGCCTCGGCCAGGAACTCCAGCTCGTGTCGGAGGATCGGCTGGTCCTGCGCGCTGACGGCGAACAGGAGCGCGTCGGCGCGGCGCAGCGCGGCCGTCGTGGTGTGTCGGTGCCCGAGGGTCAGGCTGTCGATGCCGGGGGTGTCGACGAGCCGCAGGCCGTCGAGGAGGGTCTCGTCGAGCGCCACCTCGACCCCGGTGACCTCTCGCAGGACCTGCGGCTCCACGGTCCCCGAGACGTAGGCGGCGAGCTGGGAGGGGTCGATCCCGCTCTCGTCCGTGGGGAGGGGGCCGTCGGCGCCGGTCCGGTGCACGACGACCCGCAGCGTGTCGCCGTGGCGGAGGGTCACCTGGGTGTGGGTCGGGACGTCGGCGTCGACCGGGATCAGGCCCGGTCGTCCCACCAGGGCGTTGACCAGCCTGCTCTTGCCGCGCTTCTGTGCCCCGGCGACCACGACGGTCGCGGCGGAGTCCGTCCAGCGGCTCGCCTGGTCCGCGACAGCCTCGACGACGTCGGCTCGCTCTGCGCTCCGAGCCAGGCCGTGGACCTCGTTCGCGAGCTTCAACACCCGCCCGACGACCGGGGTCGGCCCGCTCCTCGCAGCGCTCACCGCCGTTCTCCCCCGCCGGCGCGCATCCGGCCTGCGACGGCGTCCATCATCTCGCAGACGGCCTGGACGGTGCCTCGTTCCGACGGGGGCAGCGGGCGATGGAGCAGGGTGCGGAACCCCGCGGCCAGCTCGGCGGCGGCGGCGGCGACGTCGCGCTTGGCGGCGCCGGCCGGAGCGCCGACCGCCGCGCGCAGACCGCGCGCGTCCCGGAGCGCAGCGACGGCGGTCCGCTCGGCGGGGGCGAGCAGGGGAGACCTGAGCAGCCGGTCCAAGGCGGCCCGGTCCAGGGGCGAGCCGCTCGCGGGGGACGGCGGAGGCTCGGCGGGGCCGCCCGGGACCGCAGGCCCGCCCGCGGGAGGTGGCCGGTCGGCAGGCTGGGCCCCGCCCCCGGCGATGTCCTCCAGCACGCCGAGGACGTCGCGCGCCCGCTGACCTCCGACGCTCGGCCCGGCTGCCTGCGCGACCCTGGACCACCGCTGCGAGGCGTTCGCCGCGGCGGCACGGATCTCCTTCGGGCTCGCGCTCGGCGGCAGCCTGAGCTGTGCGGTCGGCTCGTCGTGCCGGGCCAGGGCCGCGAGCTCGGAGGTCATCGCCTCGTCCAGCCGCAGGGTGCCTTGACCGGCGGCGGCGCAGGCCGCCAGGACCCGGAGCGAGCGCAGCCCGTCGGGGACCGGTCTGGTCTCGTCGACGGTCGCGCGGATGCCCTCCAGGAGGGCGCGGTCGGCAGGCCCGCCGGTCAGTCGGGCGAGTCGTCGATGGACGGCGAACGCCCGGAGCCGCCCGGCGTGCCGGGTGAGGCGGTCGAGGACCGCGGCGAGCGTGCTGCTGAGCTCGGGATCGTCGGAGGTCACCCGGAAGGACACCGTCGGGGCGCCCACCGGGTCGTCCGACCCGAAGCCCGAGCGTCCGGCCAGCTGGTGATGGAGCTCGTCGGGTGGGCAGTCCGGGTGGCGGCGCAGGTGGGCGACGGCCTCGCGCAGGCCGTAGCGATGCAGACGGACGACGAGCGCCCTGCGCACCTCAGGTGCGACCGGACCGACGGACTCGTCGTCGACGAACTCCTCGAGATCGAGCAGGAGGTCCTCGAGCTCGTCGGGATCCAGGGCGGCCAGCTCCCGCAGGGCGGCCATCTCGGTCGGCCCCAACAACCGCGCCCGCGCCGTCTCCGCGAGCAGCCCGACGACGGGGACCACGTCCAGGACCAGCGCACCCAGCTCGCCTGCGGCCCGCTGGGCGAGTCGGCGGGCGGTGGCCCACGGCTCGTGGTCCTCCCCGTGCCGGTCGACCTGGGTGAGGACCGCTGCGGTGGTGGCGGCGGTCAGCCCGCAGACCCGGGAGAGCTCGCGGAGCTCCGTGAGCACGTCGGCGTCGAACCGCTGGACCCGGCGCACCACGTAGAGCAGGGCCCGGGCGTGCTCCTCGGCCGCCTCACCGAACAGCAGCCGTCGCGTCCGCTCCTCGTTCTCGGTGGAGACGGTGTCCATCCCGGGTGTGTCGACCACCGAGATCGTGCGCAGCCAGGGGTCCGGCAGCCGGACCCGCAACCGCGCGACCCGGTCGACCGGGACACCGATCCGCTCGGGCACCCGGCCCGCGACGAGCGCCAGCTCACGCACCGTGCCGTCCGTGCCCTCGACGAGCACGTGCTCACGGGTGCCGTACTCGTACCAGGTGACCAGCCGTGTGCACTCTCCCGCGTCGACCGGAGCGATCGGGCGGCGCAGCATCGCGTTGATCAAGGTGGACTTGCCTGCCCCGACCGCGCCTGCCACCGCGAGCTGCAGTGGCCTGTCCAGCAGGCGACCGAGGTCGACGAACTCGGCCCGCAGCGCCGCGCCGTGGGCACGGCGAGCGCCGTCCGCGCAGACCGCTCTCAGCACGGCGACGGGGTCGGGCGCGGTCATCGGGTGTCGCTACCAGTCCGTGGTCGGGTCGTCCGCCTGCGCACCGTCGTCGTGCTGCTCGGGGTCCGGGGTCTCCGAGTGGGGGTCGTCCTGCTCCGGCGCGGGGCCGAGCTCGAGGTCGGTGGGCTCCGCCTCGTCGTCGGTCGCGAACAGGTCCTCCACATCGGACTCGCTGCCGTCGGGACCCTCGTCGTCGGGGGTGTCGGGGGCGGGGTCGAAGAGTCCGTCGGCGGGGACCAGGTCACTCCCGGCGCCCGGCGGCGAGGCGAAGGTCCGCTCGAACATGGCCTCCCGGTCCATGTCGGAGGGCAGCTCCACGTCGTCGAGGAGCTGCTCCTGCAGCTGCCTCCTGGCTACCTCGTCGCCGCTCATGCCCGTATCCTCCCAGCTGTCGGCCCCGACTTCGACGTTCCCCGCCGCGGCGTCGTCCGGATCGACCCATGTGGACCGATCCGGGGAGTGCGATGGCCGCCAGCGGACCCTTCCCCGACGCCGGGGACGAGCCCGACGAGGGTGAGCTCGTCGCTGCGGCCAAGGCGGGCGACCAGGCCGCCTTCCGCACGTTGTGGCAGGCGAGTGAGCGGCGGGCCTATGCCCTCTGCCTCCGGTTGACCGGCAACCGCGCCGATGCAGCGGACGCGTTGCAGGAGACCCAGATCGCCGTGTGGCGCAACCTGCACAGGTTCGAGGGTCGTTGTCCGTTCGGCGCCTGGGTGTACGCGGTCGCCCGCAACGCGGCGCTGGCCTTGATCCGGGCCCGTGGCCGTCGCCCGGAGGACACCGTCGACGAGGTGCCCGACCGGCCGCGCGCGACCGGCGGGGCGCCCTTCGCCGACGTCGTGGTGGAGACCATGACCGTCCAGGCGGCCCTCGCGACGTTGCCCGACAAGCATCGCGAGGCCCTCCTGCTGTGGGTCGGGGGCCTGACCTACGCCCAGGTGGCGGGCTTGATGGAGGCGCCGGTGAACAGTGTCCGGGTGTGGATCCATCGGGCCAGGGGCGCGATGCGGTCGACCCTGTCCTGAGCAAGGACGCCCGGGACGACGCGGCGTGACGCCCGGCCGGGGCCGCGTCACGCCGCGTCGACGGTGCGGGTACCGCACTCAGCGGAAGAGCCCGCTGAGGGTGTTGTCGATCCACCCGGTCAGGCCGCTCTCGTGCTCGGTCGTCTCCGGAGCCTGCTCGCCCTGCGGGGCCTGCTCGACGGCCGCGGACGGGTAGATCTCCCTCGTCGGCGCACTCTCGTCGCCGGCCTCGGCCTCGTACGCACCGACGTCGAACGGGTCGGTCGCGTCGGTCGCCTCGGTCTCGGGGGCGGGCGGCTCGTCGGTCTCGGTCTGCTCGGTCTGCTCGGACTCGGTCTGCTCGGTGTCCGCGCTCTCGTCCGACGGCGTGTCGGCGGCGTCGGGTCCGGTCCGCTCGAGGGAGAAGGGCTCGAAGTCCTCGTCGATGGAGGCCTTCGTGGTGTCCGCGAACCCGTCCTTGTCGGTGTCGACGAGCAGGATGTCGGCGTCGCCGTCGCGGTCCGCGTCCACCGCGACGGTGTCGAAGTGACCGTCGTGGTCGGTGTCGAAGCGGCCGAAGTCCGTGATGTGGTCGCCGTCGGCGTCGGTGAGCACCGCGTCGGCGGTGCCGTCGCCGTCCCGGTCCTCGGCGAAGGCCTCGTTGCGGCCGTCCCCGTCGAAGTCGATCTCGCCGATGGTCTCGTCGGGGGTGATGGTGGGGTCGATGCTGTCGGACATGATGTCTCCTCGGTCGTGGCTGTCTGGGGTCTTGTCCAGGTGGATGCCGCACGGACCGGAGGAGTTACGAACTCCTCGAAGATTCTTCTCGGACCTCAGAGGGTGTCGTGGGAGGAGAACCACGACCAGGCGGCCGACGCGTCGTCGTCGACCAGCGTGGCGGTGATCGGCAACTCGGGATCGCTCCAGCTGATCACGTAGACGCTGGGCGTGGTGTCGTCGGTGGGTGCCCGGACCCCGCACGCCATGTAGCGGCTCGACTGTTCGCCCAGGAAGGTGCCGCCGGAGTCGCACGTGCCGGGGTCGCCGCTCAACCCCGCGTGCACCTCTCCGACCGCGGCCTGCGCCTCCCCGGCGCTGCCGTGGGAGTCGTACCGGACCGGCTGGTCCAGCTCCGGGTCCGCGGTCTCGCAGGCGAGGCTGGATCGCACGGTCGACACCGTGGGCTCGACGTAGGAACACAGACCGTCGGCCGCGCCGGAGTTCCGCAACGAGTCCCACAGCTCCTGGTCGGCCTCGGGGTCGCCGCCCGACAGCGACACGGGGCGGGCAGGCCCTGCCGTCGCGCCGCCGGTCTCAGCCGCTTCGACACCGGTGTCGGCCGGCGGGTCTCCGGCGGTCAGGAGCGGGATGGCCACCGCCGCGGCGACCCCCGCCACCACCAGCGCGGCGGCGACCAGGAGGCCGCGACGACGGGCCGGGGTGAGTCCGGCGACCCGGCCCTCCGCGGTCCCCGGCGGCGGGACGGGCAGCGGGAGCCGGGCAGTCGCGTCGGTCGGCGCGGGACGGCGGTCGACCGGGACGGTGTGGGCGTCGCCGCTCGGGTCCCCGGCCAGAGCGGCGGCCGCGGCGTCGGCCAGGGCCCCCGCGGTGGGGTACCGGTCCTCCGGCTCCTTGGCCATGCCCCGCGCCACGACGCCGTCGAGGGCGCTGGGGACACCCGAGAGCTCGTGGCTCGGACGCGGAGGCTCGCGGTGCAGGTGCGCATGCATCAGGGCGGGCAGGCCGTCGCCGCGGAAGGGCTTGCGTCCGGTCAGCATCTCGAACAGCAGGCAGGACAGGGAGTACACGTCCGCCCGGTGGTCGATGCCGTCGCCCAGGAAGCGTTCCGGCGCCATGTACTCCAGCGTGCCGACGGTGGTGCCCGTGTCTGTCACCGGGGCGGCGACCGACTCGTCGAGCACCCGGGCGATGCCGAAGTCCACGAGGTAGATGAACTCCCGCCCGACGGGCCCGGTGACCAGCACGTTGGACGGCTTGATGTCGCGGTGGACGAGCCCGTCGGCGTGGGCGGCGTCGAGCGCGCCCGCGAGCTGGGCGGTGATCGCCACGGCCCGGTCGGGGGCGAGTGGGCCGCTCTCGGCCAGAACCTCGCCGAGGTCGCGGCCGGTGACCAGCCGCATGTCGAGGTAGAGCCGCCCGTCGATCTCGCCGAAGTCGTGGATGGGGATGATGTGCGGCTCGGACAACCGTGAGGCCAACGCCGACTCCCGCCGGAACCGAGCCTGGAAGGTGGCGTCGGCGGCCAGGTGTGCCGGCAGCCGCTTGAGGGCCACGACACGGTCGCGAACGGTGTCGTGGGCGCGGAACACCTCACCCATCCCGCCGCGGCCGATCAGCTGCTCGAGCCTGTACTGGCCGAACTGTTCCACGTCCTCGCCCTCCAGCCCGCCATCGCGGGCACTCCCCGGACGGTCCTGACGTCCTGACGGTCGAGAGGGAAGTGTTGGGTACCGGGCGACGGGTGTCGAGACCCGGTGATCGAACCGTGTCGGCGAGCGTGTGCACGGCTTGGCGGAAATCGTCCGCCGCCGTGTAACTCCGGTGCGCGCTCCGGCATCGACCAGGGCGAGACCACAGCGGAGCCAACCGCCCGGGGTGGTCGAGCCCAGCACCCTCACACCCGACCATCGGAGTCGTCATGTCCAGATCCACCATCGCGCGAGTGGCCGCCGCCGTCCTCGCCGGGGCCGCCGTCGCCGGCGTCTTCGCGAGCCTCGCCCCGGCGGCCGCCCCGAGCACGCAGGCCGCCCCCGACATGGAGCTCGTCGCGCTGCCGTACGGGCCCGCAACCTGTCAGCAGGGGTACGTCTGGCGGACCGCAGCGCCGCACGACCTCGTGTGTGTCAAGCCGGAGATCCGGCAGGCGACGCACGAGGAGAACGCCCTCGCCGCCTCGCGCCGTGAGCCCAACGGCGGCCCCTACGGGCCGGACACCTGCAAGACGGGCTTCGTCTGGCGCGAGGCGTTCGCAGGCGACCGGGTCTGCGTGACCCGCGGCTCGCAGGAGCGGGCCGCGGCGGACAACGCGAAGGCCGCCGAGCGCCGCGCCGTCGATCCCGCCACCCTGCCCGAGGCACAGCGCCCGGGGCAGCACACCATGGTGCTCGAGGTGGAGCGGTCGCAGGTCCGGCGGGTGGGCAAGGTGTTCCCGCCGCGATGCGAGAACGGCGCCGCGAAGAACCCGATCGGGACCACCGTCGTGGGCTGGTCGCAGTTCGAGGCCGACGGCGACCCGTGCCACGCCGGTGTCGTGGAGACCGCGGTGAAGTTCGACCAGCGTGCCCTCGACCGGATCCCGAACAAGGTCATCGACCGCGCGGTCCTGACCTACGGCGAGACGGCGGCCCAGGGCTGCATCTGGCCGGGAGTGGCCGGTGCCACGTGCTGGCGCAACGGTGACGGGGCTCCCCAGGTGAAGAAGAACGGCTGCGTCGCGAAGCTCGCCTTCCCGACCGTCGACTGGACCCGGAACACGACCACCGGCCTCCTTCCGAACACGACCTTCGCTCAGGTCAAGCGGGTCACCCCGACCGAGTGGGAGGTCAGCGACCCGTTCCGCTGGCAGTACACCCGGTCCGCCCCGCTCGGCGGATCGCCGCCCCCGCAGCACGGCTTCCTGCTCTCCGGCGGTGTCGGCCTGAACCAGCTGACCGCGGAGGACAGCACGCACTGCGTGTCGGCGCTGTCGAAGATCCAGCTGCGTGTCACCTACACGGTGCCCGTGGACCGCGGCGGGGAGTTCGTGCCCCCGCGCTAGCCCGGTGACGACGGGCGGTGGCCTCCTCGGATGCCGCCGCCCGTCGTCGTGCACCGACAGGACCGCCCCGGGTGTTCGACAGCGCTGTAACTCCGCCGCCCCGGCCGGCATCCACAGGACAGGACCCCACCGCGGTCCCCGCAGGCCCGCCGACGACCGGCGGCACGAGCACCAGGAGTGGACATGAACAGCACCGCCCGCAGGATGATCGCCCGGTTCGCCGTCTGCGCCGCCACCATCGGCGTCGCGGTCGGCCTGGCGCCGTCCGCGTCGGCCGCCACGCCGGCCGCACCGACGAGCACGACCTGCTACACCGTCCGGCAGCAGCAGCAATGGCTCAGCTCGATCCGCCTCGACGCCGACGAGCAGGCGACGATGACGCTGATCAACGACTTCCGGGTCCGGAACGGCCTGCCCGCCCTGCGTGCCGACTCCAAGCTGGCGATGGCCGCCGGGTGGATGAGCAACGACAGCGCCCTGCGTGGCTTCTCGCCCAAGGACCACGTCGACAGCCTGGGCCGCAAGGTCCTGCCCCGGATCGAGAACTGTGGGTACCGGAACTTCACCTGGGTCAGCGAGATCAACTACTTCAAGCCGGGTGGCACCCCGCGCGACGCGTTCACCTGGTGGACCGAGATCTCGCGGGACGGACACCGCCAGGCGATCCTCGACCCCCGGGTCGCGGCGTTCGGGATCTCCGTCGCGGTGAAGGACGGCGTGAAGCACTACACGGTGAACATGGGCAGCACGGTGACGCCCCTCAAGCTTCGCGCTCCTCGATGACCCGAGGCCGGCGTCGGTCGATGGCCGTCATCATGTCCGCCAGGTCCTCGGCACGATGGGTCAGCAGGACCGCGCCGTCCGCGGTGTGCAGCACCGTCGGTGTCCGGCGACCGGAGTAGTTCATGATCGACCGACTCGTCCCCCTGACCCGGTCGACGCCCGTCCGCACCGAACCGACGAGACGGCGGCACTCCAGGGTTCCGTCCGAGTGCAGGACCACGGTCGTCGCGCACCGCACCACCTGCGAGCCGATCAGGAGCCCGACCGCCAGCAGGACGCCCGCAGGAACCAGAGCGCCCCCGGCGGTCGCCCCCGTCAGGGCGAACCCGGCCAGGACCAGGCCGACACCGAGGAGGAGGACCGCGAGCACGACCGAGAGGAGGAACGACACCCGGGCCCAGCCCCGCAGCACCCATCGCTGCGGGGCCTCGCCACGTTCGTCCTCAGCCATGGACGGCCTCTCCGCGCAATGGTCGGGGTGGGGCACCTCGACTCCTCGAACATAGCGGCTCCGGGGCCTGCTCCGACCTCGACGGCGTGGACCCCGGCGGGATGGCGGGGGCGCCGATGGGGAGCATCCGGACGGTGGTTCGGACCCGCCGGCCTTGAGTTCTCGGGCCTGCCCGGCGAGCATCGGCGGGGTCAGAGCCCGATCCGAGGAGGGGGTCCGCCCGATGGGACTCCTCCTCCGCGAGATCGACGGCGAGCTTCCGCTGGTCAGGCGGGTGTGGTCGGCGAGCTGTGACGAGCCGACCGAGTTCACCTCGGCCGCCAAGGCCACGTCGATGATCGTGTTCGTGCGGAGCGAGGCCGGGACGGCGGTGCACCTCCGCGGCCCTGAGACCGCGGGCACGTCGTTGACGTGCGCGGAGGGCACCGAGTTCTTCGGGGTCGAGCTCCGGATCGGTGCGTTCCTGCCGCTGTACCCGCCGCACGGTCTGACGGACCTCCACGACGCGGTGCTGCCCACCCTGCCCGGCGGCCGGATGCTGCTGGACGACCGGGAGTGGGAGACCCCGACCGAGCAGAACGTCGACGTCTTCGTCGAGCGGCTGGTGCGGGCGGGACTGGTGGTCGTCGATCCCCTCGTCGACGAGATCCGGCACGGCGACCGTCCCCGCGGCGTGTCGGAGCGGGTCGCGCAGCTCAGGTTCCGCCGGGCCGTCGGGATCTCGCACCGCAAGCTCGTCAGCATCGAGCAGGCACAACACGCCGCGCGACTGCTCGCGGCGGGGACGGCGGTCGCCGACGTGGTTGCTTTACCCACGCCACCCTCGACGGCTACATCGACGAGCCGCAGAACTGGTCGCTCCGGTACTCCGACGAGGAGCTGCAGGACCACCTGCTCACCACGACGCTCGCCGCCGACGCGCTGCTCCTCGGCCGCGTCACCTACGAGGGCATGGCGCAGGCGTGGCCCACCAGGGGCGGCAGCGCGTTCGCCGACCACGTCAACTCGATCACCAAGTACGTCGTCGCCTCGCAGCCGGTCGACACCGCGGCCTGGGGCCCGACCGTGGTCCTCCCCGGCCCCGACCTGGTCGCCGAGGTCGGCAGGCTGAAGCAGGCCCCCGGCGGCGACATCCGGATCTGGGGCACCGGCAGGTTGACCGACGCCCTCGCCGCGGCCCGCCTGCTCGACGAGTACCGGATCTGCACCTCCCCGGTCGTGAAGGGAGGCGGGGAACCGCTGTTCCGCGCGGCCAGCGCGGGCACGGTCGCGCTCCTCGACACCAGGGTCTTCGCGACCGGCGCCGTCGTGCACGCCTACGGCCTCACCCCGGACCCGAGCGGGCCGTGATCGGGGTGGGTCGGCCCTAACGTCCGGCCCCCGCCCGTCGAGTCCGTAGCGGCGGTGCGGACGGGAGGGGACTCGTGGTCGAGGTCAGCTTGGGGACGGTGCGCTTCGCGCCGGGATCGGCGCACGTGGTCACGGTGCGCAGCTCGGCGACCGGGTGGGCGGACGTGCCGGGCCTCTACGCGGACGGGCGGTGGCGCTTCGCCCTTCCCGACGGCCCGCAGGACTTCAAGTTCGTCCTCGACGGGGAGCTCTGGGAGAACGGCCCGAACCGGCCCACCGGCGGTCCCCTCGCCTTCGACGAGGCGGCCGTCGACTTCCCCGTGCCGCGGATCGTCACCGAGTCCGGCAGGCTGGCCGCCGCGCTCGTCCCGGCCGCGCGGGGGCACCGGCCGCAGGTCGTCGTGATCGGATCCGGGATGGGCGGCGGGGTGCTCGCCGACGAGCTCGCCGATCTCGGGGTGGACGTACTGGTGCTCGAGGCAGGCTCGTACCTGCTCCCGGTGCACGCGGGCAACATCCCCCGCAAGCACCGCGTCGGGGCGTTCAGCAAGCACGTGTGGGAGCTGTTCGAGCAGGTCAAGTCGGTCGGGTACCGCAACGCGCCCGGCTCGGCCTACGTCGGCGCGCAGGCCTACAACCTGGGTGGCCGGTCGGTGTTCTGGGGCGGGTTGATCCCGAGGCTGGGGGTCTGGGAGCTCGAGACCTGGCCCGAGGCGGTGCGCGTCGACCTCGCCGCGGGGCGCTACGTCCAGGCCGAGGACCTGATGAACGCCACGGCCCCGGCGACCGAACGCCAGCAGGAGGTGATCGACGCGTTGAACCAGGCGGTGCCGGACCACCGCCACCGGGACGCGCCGGTCGCGGTGCAGTACCGCGGTGCCCGGGGGCTGGCGGTTCCGTCCGGGCTGTTCTCGACCGCAGACCTGCTGCTCGAGTCGCTGCAGGTCGTCGGCCCGGACCCGCAGCGGCTGCGGGTCAACCTGCACCACGAGGTCACCCGGTTGGAGACCGCGGGCGGCGCCGTGACCCGGGTGCACTTCCGCGACCACCTCACCGGCACCGACGGCACCGTCGAGGCCGACCTCGTCGTGCTGGCCGCGGGGACGGTCGAGAGCGCCACCCTGGTCCTGCGGTCCGGGCTCGACGATCCCGCGGAGAAGGTCGGGGTCGGGATCACCGACCACCCCATCTCCTTCACCCACTTCGCGCTCCCGCCGGGCTCGCCGTTCGTCGGCGGCTCGGCCAAGACGTGGTCCTGGCCGCTCGACGCCGGCAGCGCGAGCGGGCAGTACAACCTCGTCCTCGAGATCGGGTCGGACTTCAACCAGAACCGCTTCGTCGACGACGACACCCTCCGCAGGCACCTGGAGCTGCGGGGCGGGGTCGGCCTCGGCGAAGTCGTCGCGCTGTTCAACACCCCGCTGGTGGAGGACAACCGGCTGACCCTCGACGGCGACGGCAGGCCCGTCGTCCGGATGGCGCAGGCCGGGATCGCCCAGGACGCGACGGACCGCGCCCAGCGGACCGCCACGCAGGTGCTGGAGCGGATCGGCGCGGACGACCTCGGCGAGGGTCTGGCCCTGCGGCCCGCCGGGCTCGGCGGCGTCGCCCACGAGGTGGGCACCCTGCGGATGAGCGAGGCGGCGGCGGACGGCGTGGTGACCCCGGACCTGCAGTACCGCGGCTACGACAACCTCTACGTCTGTGACCTCTCGGTCTTCCCGACCTCTCCCGCGGCCAACCCCTCGCTCACCCTGGTCGCCCTCGCCCACCGGCTGGCGCGGCACCTCACCACCCGACTCTGAACTGATCTGCGCCGACCTGTACCGATCAGCACAGCACCGATCTGCGACGAGGCACTAGCCTCGCTGAATGTCGTCCCCCCGGGTCCCCTCGCTGGACCTGCGGGATCTCCTGGACCGGGCCGAGGCCGCGTCGCCGGTCGAGGCCATCGACGTCATGGCGGACGGGATGGCCGAGATGCTGTCCGCGACGGAGGTGTGGTTCTGGATCACCGACCTCAGCGGCCGCGCGGTCGCCCGGTTCGGCGGCACGGACGCCAACGCGGCCCGCCTCCACCAGGGCGCCGCCGAGGAGGTTCCCGTCGTGCCGCTGGCGGGCACGGTCTACGAGACGGTCCTCCGCTCCCAGCGCCCCGACCTGCGGACCGGCGCCGAGGGGAGCCGGCTGATCGTGCCGGTGACCGACCGGGGGGACACGATCGGCGTCGTCGAGGTGCGCCTGCCGGTCACCCCCGAGGAGGACGTGATCGCGAGCATCGCCGCCGCGGCCCGGGCGCTCGCGTACGTCGTGGTCGGCAGCCGTCGGCACACCGACCTGTTCGAGTGGGCGCAGCGCACCACGCCGTTCTCCCTCGCCGCGGAGATCCAGCGCAGGCTGCTGCCCAGCTCGTACACCTGCGAGGCCGGGCAGTTCACCGTCTCCGGCTGGCTCGAGCCCGCGAACGCCGTCGGCGGCGACACCTTCGACTACGCCCTCGACCGCGACAGCGTGCACCTGTCCATCACCGACGCCGTCGGCCACGACGTCACCGCCGCCCTCCTCGCCACGGTGCTGGTCGGCAGCCTGCGCAACGGCCGCAGGCACCAGCTCGGCCTGCAGGCACAGGCCGCCAGGGCCAACGACGCGCTCGCCGCACACTCGCGCCCCGGCGAGTTCGTGACCGGCCAGCTCGTCCGCGTCGACCGGGCCCGCGCCCGCCTCGCGGTCGTCAACGCCGGACACCCGCTGCCGTACCGGGTCCGCGGCGGCGCGGTCGAGGTGGTCGAGCTCGAGGTCGACATCCCCTTCGGCCTCTACCCGGGCCACGGGTACACGGTGCAGCACCTCGACCTGCGTCCGGGGGACCGGATCGTGCTGGTCACCGACGGGATCCTGGAACGCAACGCCGAGAACGTCGACGTCGAGGCGCTCCTGGCGGCCGGCGCGGATCGCCACCCCCGCGAGGTGGTCTACACGCTCGGCGAGGAGGTGCTGGCGGCGACGGGCGGCGACCTGCGAGACGACGCCACCGTCGTCTGCCTCGACTGGCACGGCGGGCCGGGGTGACGTGCGGACCCGCCACGACGACCTTCCGCAGGGCGGCCGTTAGGTCAGGACCTCGACGTAGCCGTCGGTGCCGTGGACCCGGATCCGGGCGCGGTCGGGGATGAGCCGGGTGGCGTTCTCCACCGCCACGACGGCGGGCAGGCCGTACTCCCGGGCGATCACCGAGCCGTGGGTCATCAGGCCGCCCACCTCGGTCACCAGCCCGGAGATCCCGACGAAGAGCGGGGTCCAGCTGGGGTCGGTGTAGGCGGTGACCAGGATGTCGCCCGCATCGAGGTCGGCGTGCGCCATGTCCGTGACCACGCGGGCCCGGCCCTCCACCGTCCCGGCGGAGACCGGGAGCCCGGCCAGGGCGCCCTCGGGGAGGTCGTCGCGCCGGTAGGAACCGGTGACGATCTCGCCGTCGGAGGTCATGACCCGGGGCGGGGTGAGCTCCAGCGCGGATCGGTACTCCTCCTTCCGCGCGCGCAGGAGGTCCTCGTCGACCCGCCCGGTGCGGGCGGCCTCGTGGAACTCCTCGAACCGCAGGAAGAAGACGTCCTCGACCTCGCGCACGACACCGGCCGCCACGAGCCGCTCGGCCTCGCGCAACAGCGCCTGTCGGTACAGGGAGTAGCGGCGGATCATGCCGTACTTGGGGTACTCCCGGTACCCGCCGAAGACCCGGACGCGGTCGATCATCCGCTTGGTCTCGGCAGCCTTCCGCTCGCCGTCCGGCAGGGCGCGCAGGCGGGTCAGGACGTCCTGCTCGAATTCCCACGCCTGCAGGCGCCCCTGCTCGAACAGCCGTTTCCCCGCACCCGGCTCGTGGTTCCGAACGTTGCCGAGCAGGGTCGACACGAGCATGGTCGGCTGTTCGCTCCACCGCGGCCTGGTGATGTCGATCTCGCCGGGGCAGCGCATGCCGTACTCGGCGAGGAAGGCGCGCAGCGCGTCCGCGGCCGCCGGGTTCAGCGCGTCGAGCCCGTCGAGCGAGCCGGTCTCCAGGAGGGCCACCGACGCCGGGTCCGGACGGAGGAGGTCGGCGACGTCCAGCAGCGCGAGCCCCATCTCCGACGTCACGTTGTGCGGGACGGACTGCGAGAGCGTGTCCGCAGGGTTCTGCTCGCCCAGCCAGTCCCGGAGCCGGTCGTCGAGCCACCAGACCGCCTCCATCCCGGCCATGAGCGCTTGGTGGCTGCGCGCGTCGAACAGCACCCGGCGCAGCTCCTGGAGGTCCTCGACGAGGAAGTCGAACAACGCGGGCCCGGACAGCGAGCGCAGCTCGTCCGCCGCCGCGGCGACGGAGGCCCGGTTCTGCGCCACGAGCTCGGCGACCAGGTCCGGATCGGCCTCGATCAGGTCCGGCTCCGCCTTCTCCGCCGCGGGGACGGCGGGCGCGAGCTCACCGAGGAAGCCTCGGTCGAGGACGGTCCGCAGTGCGTCGGCGACCAGCGGATCGGCGTTGCTCCACCCGTCCAGGAAGCCCGTGCGGGTCGCCGGGGAGGTGAGGACCGCGGCGACGTCGACGAACAACCGGCCGCCCGCCTCCGCCATCGGCCGCGGCGTGGTCCGCTGCCAGAACGAGAGGCCGAGCGGCTTCATCGGGTCGGTCATCATCTGCTGGTGGCCGACCGAGAGGTAGACGTGGGCGGCGCCGTCGTCGGTCGGCGGGACGGGGAACAGCGTGGTGATCGGCCTGCTCTGCACGACCGCGAAGTCCCCGTCCACCAGGCACCACTCGATGTCCTGCGGCCGCCCGAAGTGCGCCTCGATCCGCCTGCCCAGCGCCACCAGGCGCAGGACCTGCGCCTCGGTCAGCACCGGCTCCCCCTGCCGCTCCGGCTCGATCGGCTCCTCGCGGGTGCCGCCACCCGGCAGCGCGTACAGCGCCTTCCGCTGCGTGCCGACGGTCGTGGTGACCACGCCGTCCGCCCCCACGGAGTAGGCATCCGCGGTGACCACACCGGACACCAGGGTCTCGCCGAGCCCCCAGACCGCGTCGACCGCCGCCACCCGCCGGTTCGACGTCACGGGGTCGGCCGTGAACAGGACCCCGGACGCCTCCGGCGCCACCATCTCCTGCACGACGACGGCCATGTGGATCCGGCGGTGGTCGAAGCCCTCGTGCAGGCGGTAGCTCACCGCCCGCGCGGTGAACAGTGAGGCCCAGCACCGGCGGACGTGGTCGAGGACCGCCGCCGCCCCCACCACGTTCAGGTACGAGTCCTGCTGGCCCGCGAAGGAGGCCGTCGGGAGGTCCTCCGCAGTGGCGCTGGACCGGACCGCGTAGGCGGTGTGCTCGTCGACCCGGGCCGTGACCGCCTCGACCAGGTCCGCGGGCAGCGGGAGCCCCTCCACCGCCCGG
>Ga0070665_100002754_pt1 | contig 19048 bp, 19 predicted proteins | sample KBSS13metaG_FD_65862 | JGI IMG/M metagenome (GOLD analysis project Ga0070665, IMG submission 65862) | Switchgrass rhizosphere microbial communities from Kellogg Biological Station, Michigan, USA - KBS S1-3 metaG | ecosystem: Host-associated > Plants > Roots > Rhizosphere > Soil ...
GCAAAGTGGTTGATGATGCGTATCCACGGGTCGAACGCGCCTTGAACACGACGTACCGCAGCGCGACTCAGCCACAAGCCATCTTCCGGTTTCGCCAGCTTGAGCGGAGTCTACCGGCGCTTCTTTTTCGCCGCTCTGGCTTTGGCCTTGGCCTTTTCTCCCGGTACACGCGTCGTGGGAATTGGCGCCATGTCCGGCCCGATACGCCGCACCATGTTGTCGCGCATCGCGTACGTAAGGGTGCGTAGATTCGCAGGCTTCGCAATCCCTGTACTCGGATCGATGGTCACGTCGGGCGAGCCCGCAATCTGAAAACTGAATACCGGCTCTGTTCCGTTGCCCGAAGGCTGCGTGCCCACTTTCACCGGCAGATAACCCTGAATCGGCCGTACGCGGAACGCCGTCTCGTAGCGATGCCGCTTGACACTCCATGTAAAGACGCGGATCTGATCAAAGTCGAACGGCAATCCGGACTTCGGCGGACTCATCGCAGTCACATACTCCGCCACCTCATGATTGGGAGTACTCGCTTCCGGATCAGTCACCTTCATCAGCACATAGGCCCCAACAATGCGCTGTCCTTCAGCGTACTGCCCTACCTCATCGGGAACATCGACATCCACGCGTCCCGAGGTCAACCAGCCCACTCGCCCCTGCGCGTCGCGGATGAGCCACCAGTCCTCCATCGGAACTTCCGGCTGAGCAGGCTGCTCCTCGGCAACTTTGCTGTCATCCTCGTCCTTCCTAGGCTTGTCACTCGGAGTCTTTGGCGCTGACTTTGTCGGCGGCTTGGTCGCCGGGGGTGTCGGAGCAGCAGCCTTCTTTGCAGGCGGAGTTCCCGCTGCGACTCTGGGTACCGAGGCGCGCACCAGAAGCTGCAGCTTCTCGGCCTCCGGAAGCAGATAGAAGCGATCTGTATTGCGTCCCGGAGTTATGTGCAGATACGCATCATCTCGCAGCGTGCCGGTAGCAACGACGAAATCCTTTTTATGCTGATCTGCAAGGTCCTGGAACCCCTTGTATTCGTCGGCATCGATGACAGCGCGCTCTTCAAGCCAGCCGATCTCGTTTTTTTCGGTCTTTACCTTCAGAAAGCGACGCCCGTGCTCCAGCACTTCGAGCGCCTGGCCGTTGGAAACTTCACCCACCCTATTCGACACCGCGGCTACTCGGTCATGCAGATACATCTGGCGGGCCGCGACATACACCATCTCGCGTTTCTCTTTTCGCAGATGTTTGCAGCCCGCCGAAAAAGCCAGCGAAGCCATTAGAAGCAGAGTGGGAAATCTGGCAGCATTGTGCCGAAAATTTGAGACAAGCAAATTTGAAAGTCGCGTCAGCACAGCCAAGGGAGTCTATCTGAGGATAGCAGCAACCCTGACTCTACAACACCATGCGTGTTAACTGACTCGCTTACATTAGTGCGCAGCAGCGATAGCACTCGCCTGCACGGGATCCGTCCCTGTCGAATTGGACGTGACCTGATCCAGATAGCCGGCGTTTGTCGCGTCAATCGTGTATCCCAGCAAATCCGGATTGCCGCCGAAATTCACCGCGAACACGAACTGATTTGTGCTGTCTTCGACCAGCATCTGCGGGTTCGTTCCAGCATTGAAGGTGCTGCCTAACGCAGTCAGGCCGACCACGTTGTTCGTTGTTGCAATCGAAAAGCCGGCAATCACGCCCGTATTCCCGCTGGCCGTCTGCCGATTTACGACGTACACGTAGTTGCCGTCAGAGAACGGCAAGATCGAATACGGAGCCAGCCCGCTGATCCTGAACGGCGAGCCACTGATCTCCTGCTTTCCGCTGTAAGTGAAAGCTCGAAGGCCGCCGGTATTCGTGTCGGTGCCACTTACTGCGACAGCCAGTGTCTCGCCAATGTAGAACAGTCGCGGAGAGCTTGCACCTGATGGGATCGGGTCAAAAGCCACGGAGAATGCCGCGCCTCCGGAGCCCTTGGTCCCGATCGTTCCTGGACTTCCAAATGGATTTGAGTTTTGTGCATTAAATGGGATTGTCGCTGTCCCGCCCGTTCCCATCGCCGCCAGAACAGTTGTGTTGTCCGGCGATATCGCCACCTGCCTGAACCCTGAACTCGACAGCACAATTGCCTGTTCCTGGTTCGACTGCAAGACTCCTGTGCTGGGGTTCACATGGATTGCGAAGAGATTGGATGTGCCTGAAAACCCTTCAACCAGCCACTGGTTCGTGGAGTCCACCTGCATGCTCGTTGCCGGGTCCGACGAAATCGGTTGGCCGGAATTGCCCACCGTCAGTTGGCCCGTCGTTCCGTCGATCGTATAAACGAAGATTCCACCCAGCGTGCTCACATAAAGAAAGGCATTGTTCGGGGCGACTGTAATCGCGATGGGCGACGCGGAAAGCTTGTTGGAAGTGCCAAGCGCGGTTAAAGTTCCTGCTTTAACATACAGCCCGGCAATCTCATTGGTAGCCGAGTTGATGACATAGAAATCCCCGCTGCTGAGGGTTGTGCCGCCTCCGCCCCCGCCGCCATTCGAAGGCGCCTTCCAGAATCCGCTGCAACCAGTTAGACACAGCAATACAAATGCCAGGCACACCCAGTAACGCGTCCTCATGGCTGCTCCTTGTTCACGCAACAATCCTAATCGTACTAAGCGTAACGCCTTCCCCTGCATCTGTCCCTTATGGCTCCGGACAGGGCTTCCCCTAGTTTGTCATCTGCTGCAATGACGCTACCTGTATCCAAAGCGCTCAGCCTCAATGGTTGTGACGAACTGAAGCCTTCTGCCGAGCCTCCCATACCAGTCGCGCAGCCGTCACATCCTCAATCGCCATCCCCACCGACTTCGAAATGATCCTTCGGTCGCGCGGAATCTTTGCTCCGTCCGGATCGGCCAGGAGCTCACCGAGGTCTTCACTTACCTTCGCACCGGAAAGCAAAACATCACCCGACTCGCGTTCCACACAGGCTCTTGATTCGGCCACTATGAAGCTCGACAACATGGCTTCGTCATCCATTTCGCGAATATTTGCACCGGTCGCGCCCACGGCGAGCACCAGCGCATTCGGCTTCAACAGCTTGCCCTGCAGCACTGGAGTCTGCGCCGACGTCGCCGTGAGCACAACATCTGCCGACGATGCATCAGCGATCGATACCGCCGTCGCTCCCACCTCGTCAGCCAGCGCTTTTGCGTTCGCTTGCGAGCGGCTCCAGATTCGAATCTCGCTCATCTCTGGCCACACGTGTCTTAGAGCAGTGATGTGTGCCCGAGCCTGTACCCCCGAGCCCAGAATCCCGAAGCTCCGCGGAGCTGACTCAAAGTGAGCCGGCGCCAGAGCAGCAAATGCCACTGCAGAAACCGCCGCAGTGCGCATCTCCGTGATGAGTCGTCCGTCCATGACTGCCAGCGGCTCACCAGTGGCGCGGCTCAGCAGTTCCACGAGGGCCATGTGCGTATGAAGTCCGAGCTCATCATTCGCCGGATACCACGTCACGGTCTTTACGCCCATGTAGTCGCCGGCTACCACCGGCATCACCGCAAACCACCCGTTGCGATGATCGTCGGCATTTCCGGTACGCAGAACCATGCGCGCTGGCTGATTTACGCGTCCCGTTGAAAAATCAATCAACGCGTGCCGGATCGCCGGAATCAACGCCTCATACGTGAGAGCAGCGCGAACTTCTTCCTCGGAAATGTACATAGCGGCTGTCAGTGTACAGGGACGGCCACAAAAGAGTCAGTTGGGACGATTGCTCGAATTTGATCGCCGTCGGAAGCGCTCGTCCAACGGCTTGCGCCCCTTGAAGCCGTCCTCGATCGAGTGCCAGTGCTCAATTGCGCTCTCGCCCATCCGCCAGCAGAGCAGCACTACCTCGTCGTCAATCTTGCACGGAAAATCCAGCAGGCCGGTTTCCATGTCCTTTACCTGCACACCGATCGAATCGATCTCAGCGACGCTCTCGCGAACGCGCTGCAGATGCCCTTCCATCTCCGTGCGTTCTTTGCTGACCGCGGCAACATCCACCCGCATCCCTCCGCTGAGGTAGATGCGACGACCTAGCTCTCCGAGCCGCGTTTCAACCTCTTCCGCTGCACGTTTGCCTTCGAGCGCCCTCTTCAACAGCGACTCGAGCAGCGGAAGCAACGCTTGTGCTTCTTCCAGGGTGAATGTCTTCATTCAGCTTCTCTGGCACTAGCATACGACGAACGCGGATGGCGCTGAAGGCATTGTGTACCCGGATTTCATCAGGTAAGCCGCTTTCCCGCCCAGGTTCTGCCTGGGCGGGCAGCAATATGGATCCACAACGCGCTCTGCTTGATTTGAGCGCCGGGGCCAATCTCAGGTTGCCGGCTGTAACAACCGCCGGTACCTACCTGATCTCCAGCATCCGATCCAAGGCAACGCGCGCCCATTGCTTCACGTTGTCACGCACTTTGATCCGGTTCACGACTCGCCCTTCCACCAGGTTCTCCAGAGCCCATGCAAGATGCTGAGGGGTGATTCTGTACATTGTCGTGCAGAGGCATCCGTTGCTCTCAAGGCTAACGATCTTCTTGCCCTCAGGCGCAAATCGTTTCGCAAGCCGATTCACGAGGTGAATCTCAGTTCCAATCGCAAACGTGGTTCCAGACGGCGCGTCTTCTACCACCTTGATGATTCGCTCTGTCGACCCCAGTGCGTCAGCTTTCTGGCAAACTTCCCAGCGGCACTCGGGATGCACAATCACCTGAATTCCCGGATACTTCGCTCGCACTTCATCTACGTGGCTCGGCAGGAAACGCTGGTGGACAGCGCAATGCCCCTTCCACAGCAGAATCCGACTCGATTTCAAAGCAGCAGCTGTCTGCCCGCCCTGCAATCCCCATGGATCCCAGATCTGCATCTCCTCCATGGAAATACCCATGGCGTAGCCGGTGTTGCGGCCAAGGTGCTGATCGGGGAGAAATAGAATCCGCTTGCCGCGCGCGAACGCCCACTCAAACGCAGTCCGCGCATTCGAGGACGTGCAGACCAGGCCGCCGCGCTCTCCGCAGAATGCCTTGATCGCGGCAGTTGAATTCATGTACGTCAAAGGGATCGTATCCGCGGCCAACCCGAGGCGCTCCAGCACCTCCCAGCACGCTTCCACCTGCGAGATCTCCGCCATATCCGCCATCGAGCATCCCGCATTCAGATCCGGCAGAATCACCTGCTGATCTTCGCGTCCCAGCACATCCGCGCTCTCGGCCATGAAGTGCACACCGCAGAACACGATGTACTTCGCCTCGGTCTCGGCCGCAACCTTCGAAAGCTTGTAGCTGTCGCCCGTGAAATCGGCAAAACGAATCACCTCGTCCCGCTGGTAGTGATGCCCCAGTAGGACGGTTGTTGAACCAAGCCGCTCGCGTGCCGCCGCGATCCGTTGGTCCATGCTGTTGTCAGGAAGAGCCAGGTAATTTTCCAGGCTGCAGGAAACGCCAGCCTCTGGCGAGACCGCAGTTGCGTCGTCAAGAACTAGATTCACCTTTTGCCGCCTTCAGTCCGCCCAGCTCTTGTGGAACCGGCGAACGGGGATGTTGAAAGCACTCAGCGGCTGCAGAGGATGCGCTGTCGTTTACGACCCCACCCTCGGGGATGTTGCAGCCCCAGTAACTGGATGCGCCTCAAACACGGCGGACTCAAGAATCCTGACCCCGCCTCGGACGCTTCCGTTACCCCGAATTTTATCAAAGCGTGAACACCGGGCCGAGAAGCTTGTACCTGAACCCAAACAGAATCAAGGCGTGGGTTTGTGGGCGAACCGCACCGACAGTTATCATTAGCCTTCATGAGCCTGCACCCCCCCATCTTGCTCGGAACGATCTCCATGGTCGATTCCGTGATTCTGATGATCATGGCGCTAGTGGTGTTCGGGCCCCGCCGCCTGCCGCAAATCGGCCGTCAGATCGGCAAACTCATGTACGAATTCCGTAAGGCCTCTAACGACTTCAAGTTCCAGATGGAAGAGGAGTTGCGTCAATCAGAAGAGGCCGAACGTCGCAAGAAAGAAGAGGAGCGCCAGCGCGCTCTTACTGCTCAGGCAGCCTCCGAGCAGGCTTCCGTCTCGGCTTCCGTCTCTCCCGATCCAGTCACAGCTCCGCAACCTACCGACTCACCCTATCCGGGTGAAACAACCTACCCTGAACAATCCCCGTCCGAGTCCGCTTCTGACGAGCCGGTATTGGACGATTCTGCACCCCGAATCATGCCACCCAGCATAGGGGAGACCGTCCCCGCTTCCCGCCCCAATCGGGCGTATGGCTCTCCCGATGACTCTCCCGCGATCGAAGAGCCCGGCTCCTCCCAGCAGCAATCCACGGGAATTGCCGCACCTGAAGCCGCTCCCCATTCTCCGGAGGCCGCAGAGGCACTGAACCCGCATGGTTGACGCCGCCGATGCAATCGACAAAGCCCGCGCTGCCGTTTCAGAGCGCGCAGATCTGCCAGGCATGAGCCTGATGGAGCATCTCGACGAGCTGCGCCGCCGCATTATCCACTCGGCCGCCTATCTCATCGCCGGATTCGCCATCGCCTGGATCTTCCGGATCCAGCTGCTGCACTTTCTTCAAGAGCCCCTGCTCAAGATCGGCAAGTCGCTGGTCTTCACGCATCCCATGGATGCGCTCAATCTCTACCTATACGTCGCATTGCTGGCGGGCGCAATTATCGCGAGCCCGTTCATTCTTTATCAGGTCTGGCTCTTCATCGCGCCCGGTCTCTATCAGAAAGAAAAGCGCTTCGTCATCCCGTTCATGGCGGCAACGGTCAGCCTTTTCCTGCTCGGGGCGGCGTTCGGCTACTACTACGTGCTTCCTGGCGCCATCAAGATTCTCGTCATCCAGTTTGGGCACGACTTCACCCCGATGATCACCATCGAGGACTACTCCAGCTTTTTTCTTTCCATCATCCTTGGCCTGGGCATCAGCTTCGAGCTGCCAATCCTCATTTTCTTCCTCGCCTTGTTCGGCATTGTCAGTCCTCGCTTTCTCTGGAAGAACATCCGCTACGCCATACTAGCGGTCTTTATCGTGGCTGCGGTCATCTGCCCCAGTCCCGACCCATGGACGATGTGCATTTATGCCATCCCCATGCTTGCACTGTACGTAGTTGGAATCCTCGTCGCATGGTGGGTTCACCCTGACCGCAAACGCGCCAAAGAGGCGGACACACAGTGATCCGCTTTGTAAACGGCCGGATAGCATCCATCCTCGGCTTTGCCATGCTGGCTTTCTTTCTCCAGCCGGCGTTCGCACAGACTCGCTTCAACGGCGCCAAAGCATACGACTACGCCAAATCTTTCGCGGCCATCGGCCCCCGCTGGCCCACTGGCCCCGGACACGTCAAAGCCGAAGCCTTCATCCGCAGCCACTTCAAACAAGATCAGCTCGAAGAAGACACCTTCACCGCCAACACGGCCATTGGCCCTGTCGCGCTTCATAATTTCATCGTTCGCTTTCCCGGCAAGAAGGACGGCATCATTGTCCTCGGAACCCACTACGAAACCAACTACCCTCTGCGCAACATCAACTTCGTAGGAGCCAACGACGGAGCCGCAACCACCGGCCTGCTGATGGCCATTGCTGACCAGATCCGCGGCAAAAAGCTTGATGGCCACTCCATCTGGCTCGTCTTCTTCGACGGTGAAGAAGCCTTCGAGCACTGGTCCGCTTCCGACTCCACCTACGGCAGCCGGCACCTCGCCGCCAAGTGGGGAGGCGACGGTACATTGGGCAAGATCAAGGCCTTTATGCTCGCAGACATGATTGGTGATAAGGATCTCGACATTCAGCGTGAGACAAACTCCACAGGCTGGCTCATAGACCTCGTTCGTCAGGCCGCGAGAAAAACTGGCAACGAACGGTACTTCTTTCAGTCCGACGAGCCCGTCGAAGACGATCATCTCCCTTTCGTCAAACGGGGAGTCCCTTCCATCGACATCATTGACCTCGACTATGGCCCAAACAACAGCTACCACCACACCGCGCAGGACACCATGGACAAGGTCAGCGCTCGCAGCCTTTCCATCGACGGAGACGTCTTTCTGGAGTCCATTCGTCTGATCAACCAGCGCTAACGCTGGTTCCCTCACGCTGCCGTCTAGTAACATCCAGGCATGATTGGTGGTGCGTCGCTGTCGTGGTGGATCGGTTTCCACTTAGTGGCAGCAGCGTTGCTGCTCGTCGATCTACTGCTCCCCAGCCACAAAAAGGAAGCCGGACCCTCGCGGAAGACGGCATGGCTCTGGACCGTGGTTCTGGCGCTCCTGGCTTTTGGGTTTGCCGGCTTCATCGCCATCAAGCAAGGTAGGGTCACGGCGATGGAATTCATCGCTGGCTACGCCATTGAGACCTCGTTAAGCGTCGACAATCTCTTTGTGTTTCTGGTCATTTTTCAGGGCTTCCGGCTGAGTGGAGGTGAGCAGCACAGGGCGTTGGCGTGGGGTGTTGGCGGAGCCATTATCATGCGCGCTCTCTTTATAGCTCTGGGCGTTGCTCTTATTGACCACTTCGAATGGATCACCTATATCTTTGGCGCCCTTTTGCTCTACGCGGCATGGCGCCTGATGAGCCAGCAATCTACACGTGACGTGATTCCGCGCTGGGTGCGCAATATGCACCCCAAAAAGGGATCGCTGCTGCCAGTCATCCTGGCTGTGGAATTAACCGACGTATTGTTCGCAGTAGATTCAATTCCGGCCGTGCTCGCTGTTTCGCGAGACCCGTTCGTCGTCTACACATCGAACATAGCCGCAATTCTTGGCCTGCGATCGCTCTACTTCGCGATCGCCTCGCTCCTCGACCGCCTGCGCTACCTGCACTACGGCCTCGGCGCGTTGCTCGCTTTCATCGCTTTCAAAATGCTTTTCGCGCACTGGATAGACGTTCCCATTACGCTGTCCCTTGCAATCATGGGAGCTATCCTTGCCATCTGCGCAGTCTGGTCCTTGATCGCCGGCCCAAAGCCAGGGCACAGCGCCAGTCACTAAGATCTACAGATCTTCAAACCTGACCTTTTCGTCTGCCGTGTAAATCGAGTGCTTCTGAAACTCCGCATCGTTTCGCTTCGGATAGTCGTTTCGAAAGTGCGCGCCCCGGCTTTCCTTGCGTGCCAGGGCCGAAAATAAAATCGCGCGCGCCACGCAACTCAGGGACTCCGCCTCGAGCATCGCGCGGCACTTCTCAGCGCCGCAGTCGTAAGGGGCCAGGCTGGCTGCGATCTGCGTCTGCATCCGAAGGCCCTCGATCAGCAATCCCTCCGAGCGAAGCAGCCCACCATCTGCCCACATTCCTCGTTGAAGCGTCTCTACCTGAGTCTTCATTTCTTCCAGACTAGTAAGATCGAGATTCGATGGACTCTCTTTGGTCCGATCTGCGGAACCCATTGGCAGATCATCCTCGAGCATTGCCTTAGCTGCCCGCGCTCCAAACACCAATCCCTCGAGCAACGAGTTCGAAGCCAGCCGATTCGCTCCATGCACGCCGGTGCACGCAGCTTCTCCTGCCGCATACAGCCCCTTCACATTCGTGCGCCCCATTAGATCTGTCCGAACCCCTCCCATCAGATAATGCGCGGCAGGGCGTACCGGAATTAAATCGCGGTGCAGATCAAGCGAATACCGAGCTAGAAAGGCGCTGATTCCCGGAAACCTCTTATGAAGATCGACATCCTTGATGTGCCGCATATCGAGGAAGACCGGATGAGCTACGCCTTTCTCGTCCAAACCCTCGCGCGCAATCGCCCGCGCCACCACGTCACGCGGAGCCAACTCGAGCAGCGGATGATACCGCTCCATGAACCGCTCCCCGCGATCATTGCGAATGTATGCGCCCTCTCCTCGCAGCGCCTCCGACATCAGAAACCGCGGAGCGCCAGAGAACGAGAACGCCGTCGGATGAAACTGATAAAACTCCATGTCCGCGAGTTCCGCCCCAGCTTTCAGGGCCAGCGCTATCCCGTCACCGGTTGCAACCGGCGGATTTGTTGTGTCGCTGTATACCTGACCTGCACCCCCTGAAGCGATTAGCACCGCGCGCGAACCTACACTTTGCGAGCTGAATGATGAATCTCCCTCAGGGCCCGCTGATGCCAGTTCCGTGCCGACGATTCTGCCATGCTCCACGAGGAGACGGCTCACCATCGTCCACTCAGCAAATTTAATCCGTGCGTGAGCGCGCGCCTGAGCTACGAGCGATCTGCTGATCTCTGCGCCCGTTGCGTCTCCATTGGCGTGCAGAATCCGCGGCCGCGAGTGGGCCCCCTCGCGTGTGCGCAATAGCTTGCCGCTCTCGCGGTCGAATTTTGTTCCCCACTCGATGAGCTCGGCGACACGAGCCGGCCCTTCCGACACGAGAACCTCTGCAGCGGGACCAAAAACAAGCCCGTCTCCAGCGGAAACTGTGTCGTCCAAGTGCAGCGACACATCCTCCGTGTCTTCCCACGAAGCCACGGCGATGCCGCCTTGCGCATAAAAAGTATTTGACTCGCCCAGAGACTCTTTCGTGACGACGAGAACATCACCCGAGTCGGCAAGTTCAATTGCGGCACGTAGCCCAGCTACGCCCGCGCCCATCACAATGAAGTCGACCCGGGAAGAAAGTGCCATCTTTCCGAGGCTATCATTCGCCTCGCATGCATATGTGGGCCAGCTTAGGCCGCGCGAGCAGCTCGAGCCTTGCTCTTGAGTACAAACCCGAGCATTTCTGCGCACTTCTTGAGAAGGCCATATGGGCCTGCATCCACGCCAAGCTGCTTGTCGGCCCACGCCTTGTGATTTTCGCGCGAAGACGGGCTCATGGCCAACACCTGGCATCGCGGAGTTTTGCCGTGTGCCAACGTGGCGAGCCGTTCGCATTCATCCGGACTCAGCGAATGACAGAGCACAATCAAGTCAAAGGAATTGCTTGTTAGCAGGGTCTTGGCCTTGATAAAGCGGCCTGCACCCCGAACGGCGAAGAATGCTCCCAAAATCATCTCTCTCGATCGAAGCAGCATCTGGTCACATCTTCCAAAGGCCTCGCGATCGACCAGGCAGATTAATTCATGATTACTGGACGCGCTGTCGAAACCGAGCGGTCCGGGCCGTTTCTTATAGGATAGAGATAACGTGCAAACCATACGCGTTGAAACTCCTTCCGCTAAATATGACGTAATCGCGGGCAGCGGGTTGATTGCATCTCTCGCTTCTCGCATTCAGCGTGCAGTCGGCAAACTGCCTCGTCGCGTCTTCGTGCTCACCTCTCCGGAAATCTGGGCACTTTGGGGAAACACTGTCCTCAAGTCCTTTGCAGAGCCGCCAACTGTGCTCTTTCTTTCTCCCGGCGAAAAACACAAGACTGTGAGAAGCGTCGAGGGCATCCTGCGCCAGATGCTACGGGCCGGAGGTGATCGCGGCTCATTGCTTATCGCATTCGGCGGCGGCATCGTCGGCGATGTGGGAGGGTTTGTCGCTGCAATCTTCATGCGCGGCATCCGCTACGTGCACGTCCCCACAACTTTTCTCTCCCAGGTTGACTCATCCGTAGGCGGAAAGACCGGGGTCAATCTCCCGGAAGGCAAAAATCTCGTGGGCAGCTTTCATCACCCCGCTGCCGTCTTCGCCGACATAGACGTCCTCGGCACCCTTCCCGATCGCGAACTGCGGGCAGGTCTCATGGAGAGCATCAAAGCCGGAGTTATCCGTGACCGCACTCTGGTCCGCTTCATGGAAGACCACGCGGAAGACATCCTTGGGCGTGACTCCAAAGCTCTCGAAAAGGTAATCGCTGCGTCCATCCGGATGAAGGCCTCCGTGGTTAACAAAGACGAGCGCGAGAATGGCTTGCGCATGATTCTCAACCTCGGCCACACCGTGGGACACGCCATCGAGCAGGTCACGAAATACAAGGTCCTGCTGCACGGTGAAGCCGTTGGCTGGGGCATGATCGTCTCTCTGTACGTCGCTCACCGCCGCCGCAGCATCACCGGCGCACAGGCCGCCCGCATTGAGAATCTTATTCACCTCTACGGACCGCTTCCGCCGCTCGACCTGAGCGCCTCCCGACTGATTGCCGCAGCCGGTACCGACAAGAAGAACGTGGGCGGCGTGCGACGCTTCGTGGTGCCCATCGGAATTGGAGATGCCGGTGTGATCGAAGACCTGACCAATCCCGAACTTCTCGCGGCCGTCACGTACATGCTTTCCCAGGCGAAAGAAGCCCGTAAATCATGATTGCTTCCGGCGCAAAGCCGAAGGGCGCGCAAGATGAAATTCAGGCTGCCCAGGCCGTGCAGCAGATGTTCAACACCATCGCGCCGCGGTATGACCTCCTCAATCACGTCCTCTCCGCGAATATCGACCGACTTTGGTGGCGTCGCGCCGCAACTGCATTCCGCTCCACCCTCGCTGATCCCAACTCAGCCATTCTCGATATCTGCTGCGGCACAGGCGATCTCACTATCGCCCTCCTCGAGCATCGCCCCAACGTTGCCCGCCCGATCCTCGCCGCCGACTTCGCGCACGCCATGTTGAGCCGCGGCCTGCAGAAATTCGGCCACGCTCGGCGAAACGGTTCGAACGCCATCGCACTTGAAGCCGACGCTCTTCACCTTCCGATTCGTTCCCAATCGCTCGATCTTGTCATCACTTCCTTTGGCTTCCGTAATCTCGCCAACTACGAAGCCGGCCTGCGTGAATTTCATCGCGTGCTCAAACCCGGAGGCCGCCTGGGCATCCTCGAATTCAGCCAGCCAGGAGGAATTGTCGGAAAAGCCTACGCGTTTTACTTCCATCGCATACTCCCCATCATCGGCCGCGTCATCTGCGGCAAAAACGGCCCGTACAACTACCTTCCCTCCTCCGTAGGCGCATTTCCTTCTCCTCCTGAACTCCTGGGCATGATGAGCTCCATCGGCTATTCCCAATGCAATTGGAAGCCCTACACCTTTGGCATTGCCGGGTTGTACACGGCCCTGCGGCCGCCTGTACTCTAGGTACGCGATGAACATCGCCGCAACAAGTCCCTCTACGTTGACCCCGACAGAAAACTCGGCTCTCAAGCGCCGGGTTGCGCTCAACTCAATGCTGGCCGCAACCTGCATGACGGCCCTTAAACTCGCGGCGGGCATCATCTCGGGCTCCCTAGGCGTGCTCTCTGATGCAGCACATTCCGGTCTCGACCTCGCCGGCGCCACGCTCACTTTCTTCTCAGTTCAAGTGTCCGACAAGCCCGCGGACGAAGATCACACCTACGGCCACGGCAAAGTCGAAAACCTATCCGCGTTCTTCGAAGCCGGCCTGATGGCCCTCTCGTGTGTCTGGATCATCTGGGAGGCGGTTCATCGCATTCGCCTCAACACCTACGAGCTAAGATTCTCGATCTGGCCTGTGCTGGTTGTTCTCAGCTCCATCGCCGTCGACTTCTGGCGTTCACGCGCGTTGCGTCGCGTCGCGGAACAGACCGGCTCTCCGGCCCTCGCTACAGACGCGTTCCATTTCTCGTCAGACATCTGGGCGTCTGTCGCTGTTCTCGCCGGACTGCTGGCTACTTGGGCAGGAGTTTATTGGCGCATCGACTGGCTACGTTACGCCGACCCGGTCGCCGCGATCTTTGTGTCTCTCATGATCCTCCGCATTACGGCGACGCTCACTCGCGAAACGGTCGGAGTTCTGATGGATCAGATTCCTGCCGAAACGCGGCTCAAAGTCATTCACGAGGCGGAGAAGGTCCCCGGCGTCCTGGCCGTCGAACAGGCCCGCGTGCGCCGCTCTGGTCCTAACTACTTCGCCGATCTCACCCTCGCAATGCCCTCGCGAACCACCTTCGAGCACACCGGCGAACTCGTGCGTGCTGCCACGGAAGCCGTCCACCACGTTCTGCCCCAGGCGGACGTTGTCATCCATACCGTACCTCGCCAGGAGCGCGCCGAAAGCATCTTCGACCGAGTACGCGCCATCGCAGCCCGTAACAACGTTCCGGTCCACGATCTTAGCGTCCAATCGCATCACGGGAAGCTGCACGTCGAATTGCACGTCGAGCTGGATGAGAACCTTCCTCTCATCGCCGCACATAGCTTTGTCAGTGGGCTCGAAGCCGAGATCATGCGCGAGACCCCTGGGATCGACTCGATTCTCACCCATATCGAGAGCGAGCCGGCCACCATCGAGCAGCCTGAAGAAATCGTCGAATCCGATCGCCGCATCGAGAGAGCTCTTCGCACAGCCGCGTCGGTCGACAAGGAAATTATCGACGTACACCAGATCATGGTCGGCCGGACAGGGGAACACATCTCGCTTTCCTGCCACTGCACTCTTCCTGACGAACTCTCCATGCACCACGTCCATGACGTCATAACGTCGCTTGAAGACCGCTTCAAGCTCGAGTGCCCCGAAGTTCATCGTGTCACCATTCACCCCGAGCCAGTCACCGACAACACGCGCTGATGGGCGCGGAATATCCGATAATGGAATCAGCAGCGCAGGGAGGAACGGGTTTTGATTGCGCACTCCGACTGGAAGCACGACGAGGTCTTCCAAGGCACCACCGAAGACGGCAAATCTATCTCTATCGATGGCGATTCGGCTCACACCCACGGGCCGAGCCCCATGCAAATCGTTCTGATGGCCCTCTGCTCCTGCACCTCGGTTGATGTAGTCAACATCCTGAAGAAGAAACGCCAGGACGTTACAGCCCTTCGCGTTACCGCCCACGCAACACAAGCTGAAACCCCGCCCCGCGTCTTCACGCACATCAAGCTCACCTATGCCGTTCGAGGCAGCCATCTCAGCCGAAAAGCCGTGGAAGACGCGGTTTCACTCTCCAAAAACAAGTACTGCTCGGTCTCCAAGATGCTGGAAAAATCCACACCAGTCGATTACGAAATCGTGTATCCCGACGGCGAGCCCCAGCCATGAGGGGCAGCCTCCTTCTTCGCGTTTTCCGCATGGCTTGTGTCGTCATGTTGCTCGTCGCCGTCGCGATGGTGTCCGCCATTACCACCATGCATTTCGCAATTCACGGGGCGGAAGTGAAGATACCCACGCTTAAGGGAATGACTGTAGCTGAAGCCCGCAGCCAGGCCGCCGGCATGGGCCTCAACCTCGATGTTGACAATCGCTACTACTCCTCCGACATTGCCGCCGGTCACATCCTCTCGCAATCTCCACCCGCCGGCTCTGTCGTTCGGCGCGAGTGGCACGTACGCGTGTCTGAAAGCCTAGGTCCACAGAAGGTCGACGTTCCCGATACAGTCGGCGCCGACGCGCGCGTTGCCGCCTTGCGGCTCCGTCGTGCCGGTCTTCAAGTTGGAGTAACTGCAAAGTTGCCCTGGCCCGGCGCGCAGGACAATTCCGTGCTCGCTCAGGATCCTCCGGCTCACTCTCACGGGATTGCACAGCCAAGCATCAACATCCTTGTCGCTGCTCCTGACAACACGGTGCCCGACGGGTACATCATGCCCGATCTAGCCGGACTGCCCGTCACGACAGCCATCGATCAGCTCGCCCGTGTCGGCCTGAAAGTCGATCCACCCACCTACATCGACGTGAACATCCCGCCTGTAGGCGCCGCAGGCACCGCGCCTGCTTCACCGGTTCCGCCAGGGTCTGTGATCACGCAGCAGCCTCTTGCCGGCGCGCGTGTTGATCAGAACACCGTAATCAAGCTCGTAGCTTCAAAATAAAGCCATCGCCCTCGCACAATCATCTAACTAGGTGACGCATGGAGCCGAAGGCAGAACAATCTGGCGAGAAATCTCCCCCTGCTCGCGATTTCTCGCATGCGTGGCGCGCGCTCAGCCATCGCAATTTTCGGCTTTTTTTTGGCGGTCAGAGCATTTCCGTGATCGGCACGTGGATGACACGCGTCGCAACCTCGTGGCTGGTCTACCGGCTGACCGGTTCCGCTCTCCTGCTCGGCACGGTAAGCTTTGCCGGGCAGATTCCCACCTTCCTGCTCGCGCCCATCGCGGGAGTCATCGTCGATCGCATCGATCGCCGAAAGGTCCTCGTCTGGACCCAGGCCCTGGCGATGCTTCAATCGCTCGCCCTCGCATGGCTCACGCTTTCGAATCGAATCACCATCACCGAAGTCCTCGTTCTGAGTGCATTTCAAGGGCTGATCAATGCTTTTGATATGCCCGCGCGCCAGTCCTTCATGGTGCAGATGGTCGAAGATCGCGCCGACCTCTCCAACGCCATCGCCATCAACTCTTCCATGGTCAATATGGCTCGGCTGGTCGGTCCTTCCCTCGCCGGTTTGCTCATCGCGGTCAAGAACGAGGGTTGGTGTTTCCTGGTCGACGGCATCAGTTATATCGCCGTCATCGTCTCCTTGCTCATGATGCGCGTACCGCGTCCCGAAGAGCAGCGCGGGCGGACTTCCATGGTCACGCAACTCAAGGAGGGTTGGGTCTACGTCGCCGGATTTGTACCGATCCGCTCCATCCTTTTGCTCTTCGCTTTGCTGAGCCTCATGGGCTGGCCATTCATGGTGCTGATGCCCATCTTCGCCGCTAAAATCCTTCACGGTGGCCCGCATACTCTTGGCTTCCTCATGGGCGCTGTCGGCATCGGATCGCTAGCGTCCGCGTTATCGCTGGTGATGCGCCGATCCGTGCGCGGGCTCACGCGCGTCATTCCTATTGCCGCGGTGATTTTTGGGATCGGCCTCATATGCTTCGGCTTCTCGCATTACCTGTGGCTCTCCATGCTGATGATGCTCGTCACCGGCTTCGGCATGATGCAGGGCCTTACCGGAAGCAACACCATCATCCAGACACTTGTCGACGAAAACATTCGCGGCCGCGTCATGAGCTACTACACCATGGCCTTCGTCGGCATGGCTCCCTTTGGCAGCCTTCTCGCAGGCTCGATGGCTCATGCAATCGGCGCACCCCGCACCGTCATCGTCAGCGGCGTAGCCTGCATCCTGGGAGGTATCTGGTTCACCTTCCAGCTTCCCGAAATTCGCAAGGATATGCGCCCCATCTATCAGCGCCTCGGGATCATCCCTCAACCTCCACTGCAAGAAGCCACAGAGAGTTGATCCGTTATCATTGCGAAGCGAGGAGAAACCATGGGATTGCAGGAAGACCTCGAGCGTATAGCTCTGCAAGAACGTGAACTCACACTGCCGCGCCTCGATGCCGAAATCGCGTGGCAGATCGGGTCGAAGCTACACTCCATCGCTGCCGAACGTCATCTGCCGATCGTGATCGACATTCGTCGCTTCGGCCACCCGCTCTTCTACGTTGCCATGGACGGCACCACGCCGGACAATCCCGAATGGGTCCGCCGCAAGGGCAATGTTGTGGCCCGCTTCCATCACAGCTCCTACATCGCTGCGATCAACGAGAAACTGAAGGGCAAGACGATCTACGAGAGCCAGGGCCTTCCACTCAACGACTACGCCACCCACGGCGGCTCGTTTCCCATACGCGTCGCAAACGCGGGAGTCGTGGGCAGCATCACCGTCTCCGGTTTGCCCATGCGGCAGGATCACGAACTCGTTGTGGAAGCTCTATGCGCCGTCCTCGGCCGCAACTACAAAGATCTTCAATTGGAACCTGAAAATGTCTGATTGCGCATCACGGGCCGTCAGAACGCAGGTAGGGTGTGACGGCATGACGTAGCCGCCGGACAAGTTCATCGTCTCCATTCTCGAACTCGTCGCGAATCCCCAGGACCGCAATTCTCTTGTTGCGAAGAGAACTACCGAATCGCTCTTGTATTCGCTTCCGGTGCACATTCTCCATTGCAAGAATCAAGTCAGCCCATTCAACCAGATCTGCTGATATCGGTGTTTCGGCGTCCACACTGGTACCTGCGGACAGCACATTCACTCCCTCCAAATTGGAAAAGATGAACTCTGCTGTAGGGCTCCGCTTTTTGTTCCTGCTGCACACGAAAAGGACATTCACAGGGATGCACCGCAACATTGGATCAAAGCCGCGAAGAAACCGTCCGTCTGAAACATGCCAGGCAGAAGTCTCAGAGTTCCCTCGAATGTGACACAGCCAAGCAGGCGCTTTGAGCCATCTTTCGTCAGAATCCCCTCCGACCTCAGGTCTTCAACTCTCGTCGTTAGCGAAACGAGGTGTGCTCCTGAGACCTCACTGAGCACCGCCTCGATCACCTGCTCGTTCTCTTCGGGCTCCAGCGAGCAAGTGGAGTACAGCACGAACCCACCCGGCCTCCCTGCACGCAATGCCGAACGAAGGATCGCTCTTTGCCGTTCGGCCTGCCGAGGCAACTCCTCTGCTCGCAACCGATGCCTGATTTCGGGATTTCTACCTAACGTTCCGGTACCGCTGCACGGCACATCCGCCAGCACCACATCGAATGCGCTCTCTTCCTTCAACTGAGTCGCGTCCGCGAGCCTGCACTCGACACGGTTCCCTAGAAGACTGAGTCGCTTCCGAAGATCGGCGAGTCTCTGGTCGCTCTCATCGCACGCTACAATTCGCGCCTCAGGATTCCGCTCACCCAGAATCAGCGTCTTCCCACCCGGAGCGGCGCAGCAGTCTAGAACCTTCCGTGCCCGAGGTACAAGCTCTGCGATCAACTGCGATCCCTCGTCCTGGATTCGCACGCGTCCCTCGCGGAACGCCGCGGACTTCGTCACATCACCCGTAATTACGGCACGCGAAGCATTCAGAAATTCACCCGGTCTGAGTTCGACATTTTCCCCCGCAAGCTCTTGTCCGACATCAGGGCTGCTGAGCCTAACATACAACTGCGGCTGCTCCTGGCCATACCGGCAGATCGCGCCCGCAGCCTCTTCGCCATAAGCCTCCGTCCATCGATCTACCATCCACGCCGGGTATCCGCATTCGCACGCCGCGTGGCCCTTCTCGCCTGCATGCTCCTCAACCGATGTCGCCAGCTTGCGCAACACCGCATTCACCATCTTCGAAGCGAACCGGTGTCCGGCCTCCTTCGCCAGCTCCACGCTCTCATCGATAGCTGCTCTCGCCGGGACGCGGTCCATATGCAGAATCTGGAACGCGCCGATCCGTAGCGCAATGAGCACCTCTGTATCCAGCTTTGCATTGGGATGTTTCAACA
>Ga0070665_100002756_pt1 | contig 19047 bp, 13 predicted proteins | sample KBSS13metaG_FD_65862 | JGI IMG/M metagenome (GOLD analysis project Ga0070665, IMG submission 65862) | Switchgrass rhizosphere microbial communities from Kellogg Biological Station, Michigan, USA - KBS S1-3 metaG | ecosystem: Host-associated > Plants > Roots > Rhizosphere > Soil ...
CGCAATACGCCGACGTCGAGCTGCGCGATGCGGTGCGGCAGGGCATCATTCCGGGGCCGCGCGTGCTGGCGTCGACCAAGGCGATCGTCGCGACCGGCAGCTACCAGCCGAAGTTCGTGCCGGAATGGAGCGTCCCGCAAGGCGCGGAGGAGGCCGACGGCGTCGATAGCCTGATGCGGGTCGTGCGCGACCAGATCGGCAAAGGCGCCGACTGGATCAAGTTGTACGGCGACTATCGCTGGGGACCGCTGCCGGGCTCGCACCCGACCTTCACCTTGGACGAGATGAAGCGGGCGGTCGAGACCGCGGACAGCGCCGGCGTGCCGATCGCCGTCCACACCAGCACGGTCGAAGGGATGCGGCGCGCTACCCTGGCCAACGTCGCCTCGATCGAGCATGGCAACGACGGCACACCAGAAATCTTCAAGTTGATGGTCGAGCACCACGTGGCGTGGTGCCCGACGCTCACCGCCGGCGCCGGCCCCTGGCCGCCGGCCGATCCCAACTCGGCGGCGAACATGCACAAGCGCGCGGTGTTCAAGGCCGGCCTCGACGCCGGCGTCACGATCATCAACGGCAGCGATGTCGGCACCTTCCCCCACGGCGACAACGCACGCGAGTTGGAGGCCATGGTGTCCTACGGGATGACGCCATCCGCCGCGGTGAAGAGCGCAACCTCCGTCGCCGCCAAGGTGCTGCGCATGGAGACCCAGATCGGCCAGGTGAAGCCGGGACTGTTCGCCGATCTCGTGGCCTTCGACGGCGACCCGACGAAGGAGATCGCGGCGCTGCGCCGGGTGCAGTTCGTGATGAAGAACGGGACGGTCTATAAACAGTAAGGCGCCCGGGTTCCGGGTTCAGGGGTTCAAGGTTCAGCGTTCGTTCGGGGTTCTGCGTTCTGGGTCCTGGGTTCGAACCCGGAACCCTGAACCGCGAACCCGGAACGAACCCTGCACTCTGAACCCCCTGAACCCTGAACCCGCTTGTCAGTAGTTCAGCCAGTACGCCAGCTTGACGAGAAAGACGTTCTTCGGCGCCACGCCGAAGATGTCGTGGACGTCGCGGCCGAAGCGGAAGCCGCCGGGGACGGCGTCGTTCTCGCGCGCCTGCTGCCACACCACGAAGAGCGTCGAGCCCGGCTTGTACTCCCAGCGCACGACGTTCGTCGTGCGAAATGACTTCACGTTGAAATCGGGATCGCCATTGGCGCCGATGTCGAAGGCGTAGGGGCGATAGCGTCCGGCGTAGTCGAGGCTGCGGCCGTCGGCGAGCTCCTTGAAGCCATCGTAGCTGCCGGCGGAGACGAACGGCTGCGCGTACAGCTGGAGCGACAGGTTCGGGCTCATCGTGTAGTTGAAGCGCAAGGTCACCGCGACCGTCGTCTGATCCAGGTGGGCGAAGACGTAGTGGCTGGATGCGTCGGTGATCTGATCCACCCACTGCGCGTCGAAGATGTTCTTCGAGTAGCGGATCGCGGGGCTGAAGGTGATCGCGGGCATCGGCCGGTAGGTGATCCCCGGCGAGACCTCGAACCAGGAGGCGCCATCCCGGTTGCGCCCGCCACCGATGAAGTTGTTCAACGAGACGGCGCGCCGGTTGTCGCTGTTCAGCCAGGTCCAGCCTTCGCGGTAGCCTGCCGTGTACACCCCTGGGCCGCCGCGCGTTGCGCGGTCGTCGAAGCCGAGGCTCTGAGTGCCGACGCCGCCACCGAAGTTCCAGTTGTTCAGCAGCGTCACCCCGCCGTTGACGTTGCCGCCCGCCGAGAGCAGGTCGCCGTCGGTGTTCCAGTTCGCCCACTGATTGAAGTTGACGTTGCGGCTGCGGAACCAGCGATTGGGCTTGTCGCTGCGGATCTGCAGCCAGTTGCTCATGCTCCGCTGATCGGCGCGCCGCATGAAGCCGAGGTCGTTGACCTCGAGTCCGGGACCCTTGATCGACACGTTCGAGTTGAAACGGACGCGTTCGCCGCCGATCTTGCTGATCGCGATCTGGGCGCCCTGGCCGGCGAGCGAGGTGCGGGTGACGTCGAGCGCCGCCGAGCTCAGATCCGGCCGCTGGAAATAGTGGCGGCTGTTCTCCTGGATCCGCTCGATCGCTTCGGGCGAGCCGTGAACGTCGCTGCCGACCCAGTAGCCGGTGAGCGAATAGCGCTTCCGGAAGCGGAGATCCCAGTCGACGCCGCCGGTCATCGCGTGGTCGGCCAGAAAGGTGAGGCCGGTGCCGGCGATGCTGCGGTTGGTCGCCGTCATCATCACGCCGATCGACGACTGGTTCGCAAACTCGCGGCGGACGCGCCCCACGGTGTAGCTGGTCGACGGCTCGACCGCCTGATGCGACGGGATCCCGCCGGTCAGCACGCGCGCCGTCTCTTCCTGGGTGAACGCCTGCATCACGCCGATCGAGTACTTGCCGACCCTCCCCGTCAGCTTGCCGGCGCCCAGAATCGTCGTCTGCGCCGGCGCGTCGGTGTAGATGTTGTCGTCGCCCGGGAGATCGTCGAGCCCCTGGGGCGCACGGCCGACACGGCGGGTGTAGAAGAGCCCGGTGCAGGCGCCGTCGTTGCAGTCCATCGAGAAGTTGAAGTTGCCGGATCCCTCGACGAAGAACGGCCGCCGCTCCGAGAAGAATGTTTCGAAGGCGGTGAGGTTGACGACGGCAGGATCCGCTTCGACCTGGCCGAAGTCCGGGTTGATGGTGCCGGTGAACGTCAGGCCGGAGGTCAGCGCGTACTTCAGGTCCATGCCGAGCGCGCCGTCGGGCGCGGCGTGCTTCAGCAGCGGGTTGCCGCCGGTCGTTTGGCGGGTCAGGCTGGCGAGGGCGTACGGAGCCAGCTCCAGCTTCTTCGGCGACGCGGCCATCGCCAGCCCACCGAGCTCGCCGAACGAGGAGACGTAGCCGTTGTCGCTGCGCGAGAGCAGCGGCCAGGTCGACGTCTCGTTGAGACGGCCGATCTGTCGCGACACGGCGAAGCCGAAGGTGCTGGCCGCGGAGGGCGCGAAACGCAGCTGCGAAAACGGAATGCGGAATTCCGCGGTCCAGCCGAGGCGATCGCGCGACACGCTGACGTCCCACACCGCGTCCCAGCTGTCGTCGCGGTTGTTGTCGTTGAACCAATACCGATCCATCTTGACGCCCGACGGGTTCACCGCGAACTCGTACGCGGTCCGCTTGTCGTGATACGAGTCGATCAGGATGTGGATCCAGTCGCAGGGCGAATCCGAATCCCGGCGCGTCAAGTAGGTGACGATCTTGTCCGCGTCGTCGTCGAAGGCGCGAACCTTCACGAAGAGGGTGCTGGCGTCGTAGGCGACGCGAAACTCGGTGCGCTGGCTGGGCGAGGCGGCGTCGTGCGGCTCGCGCTGGACGAACGCGTCGACTGGGGGAGCGGCCTCCCACGCGTCGTCGCTCAACCCGCCGCCGGCGCGCACCGCGGTTGCGGTCGTCCGGATCGCGATCGCGTCGACGCGGGCCGTTGCGGACCCCGCAGCGGCGATCAGTGCGACGGCGAACGCAGCGGGGATCATTGGGCCTGGGCTACTTAGACGCCGCGGCGGCGGCGTTGGTTGGCAGGGGAAACGGCACCAAATGGTATCGTACAGGATGGCTTTCAGGACGCTGATTTCCACCGCAGCACTAGCGTTGAATTTGAACGATCCGGCGTTTGCGATCGTCGACTGCCGCGCCAAGCTCGACGATCTCGAGTGGGGTGCGCGCGAACACGCCGCGGCGCACATTCCTGGTGCGGTGCATGCGGATCTCACCAACGATCTCTCGGGTCCCAAGAGCGGGACGAACGGCCGTCATCCGATGCCGGACGCTCAGGCGCTGGCGCAGACCTTCAGCCGCCTCGGGATCGCCAGCGGTGTTCAGGTGGTCGCCTACGACCAGGACAACGGCATGTTCGCCAGCCGGCTCTGGTGGCTGCTGCGCTGGCTCGGGCACGACGCCGTCGCCGTGCTCGATGGCGGGTTCAAGAAGTGGAAGGCTGAGGAACGGCCCACCGAGAGCGGCGAGACCAGGCGCGCCCCGCGCGCGTTCACCGGATCACCGCGGCCGGGCATGGCGGTCGACGTGGAGGCAGTCGCTTCCCATCTCGGCGCCGGCGGCCCTCGCCTCGTCGACGCGCGCGCGCCGGAACGATACCGTGGCGACTCCGAGCCGATCGACAAGGTCGGGGGTCACATTCCCGGCGCGAAGAATCACTTCTACCAGTGGAACCTCGACGAGCAGGGATTGTTTCGCACGCCAGAGGAACTGCGCGCCAAGATCAGCGCCACGGTCGGCGACGTGCCGACCGATCAGGTCGTCTGCTACTGCGGATCCGGCGTCACCGCCTGCCACAACCTGCTCGCCTTCGAGCACGCGGGTATCACCGGCGCGAAGCTGTACGCGGGATCGTGGAGTGAATGGTCCTCGGATCCGACGCGCCCGGTCGAGAAGGGGTAGGCGGTTCTCGGAATCGGGTAATTGGGTAATCTGGTAATCGGGTGATTGATTGGAGATTGGAGATTGGGAGATTGGATTGGGAGATTGGATTGGGAGATTGAGATTGGCTATCCACCCCGCATGCCCCCTTTGTCGCGTTTGTTCCGCTCTTTGTAACGCGCGGTTCCGTACGACGATGACATGATCGCCGCGATCTCGCGGGATTCGGCGAGCAGGCGGTGTAGTTCGTCGGACTTCAGCAGCGCCCCGGCCTCGATGAATTCGAGCCAGCCGAGGCTTTCGTCCGATTCCTCGGAAACCAGCCCGATCTTCGCCGTGTACTCTGCGTGCGACCGGCCCCGACATGCAGCCCTGTAGTTGAACGCAACTGACGTTGCGGCCCTTGCCAACTGGTGTTGCACGGTGCCGCCTGGTTCGCCGCCTGGCAACAGCTGGATCAGCGCGCAAACATCGAGTGCAAACCGCATGGTGCGCGCTTTGAGTTGCTCGGCAATCTCACCCATGCACCGCCCGATTGCAGGCCGCGTACCAATCCCCAATTCCCAATCCCGATCCCCAATCCCGAAATCCCCAATCCCCAATCCCCAATCAATTCCCCGATTACCCAATTACCCGATTACCCGATTAACATGTCCGCTATGCGTCACACTCCCATTCGCGCTGGCAATCTTCCCGCTCCGGTCGGTCCGTACTCGCCCGGCATGGGGTTCGACAAGTTGATCTTCGTCTCCGGTCAGGGCGGCACCGATCCGGCTACCGGCAAGATTGCCGACGACGTCGAGCAGCAGACCGAGCAGTGCCTGAAGAACGTGCAGACGATTCTGGAAGCCGCCGGCTCCGGGCTGCAGCACGTGCTGCGCTGCGGCGTGTTCCTGTTGGACATGGGCGAGTTCAAGAAGATGAACGCGGTCTACGCCCGCATGTTCGGCGACCATCGCCCCGCGCGCACGACCGTGCAGGTCGCCGGCCTGCCCGGCGAGGGGCTGCTGGTGGAGATCGACGCGATCGCCTACAAGCCGTAACTCCGCTTGCGGCGCTGATTCAACACAAAGGACACTAAGGACACAAAGAAGATCGTTTCTGGGTGTCGCGTGTGCCCTTCGTGTCCCTTGTGTCCTTCGTGTTGATCCAGCCGTGACCCAAACACAGTCGCCCGTCGTCGAAGTCAGCCTCTGGACGACGATCCGCGAATCGCTCGCGGGATCGCACCACGGCTCGTACACCGAGGGCTCGATCGATCGCGCGATCGTGCTGCTCGCGATCCCGATGGTGCTCGAGCTCGTGCTCGAGTCGGTGTTCGCGGTCGTCGACGTCTTCTTCGTCGCCCGCGTCGGCCCCGACGCCGTCGCCACGGTCGGCCTGACCGAAGCGATGATGACCCTCATCTATTCCGTCGCGATGGGGCTCGGCATGGGCGCGACCGCCACCGTCGCGCGACGCATGGGCGAAAGAGATCCCGACGGCGCCGCGCTCGCGGCGGTGCAGGCAATCGCGCTCGGCTTGCTCGTCGCGATTCCCCTCGGCCTGCTCGGCTTCTGGTTCGCGCGGCCGATCCTGGCGCTGATGGGCGCGTCGCCCGACGTGCTCGCGCACTCCTCGTTCACCGCCATCCTGTTCGGGTTCAACGGCGTCATCCTGATGCTTTTCCTGATCAACGCGGTGTTCCGCGGCGCGGGCGACGCGGCGATCGCGATGCGGGTGCTGTGGATCGCCAACGCGATCAACATCTGCCTCGACCCCTGCCTGATCTTCGGGCTGGGACCGTTTCCCCGCCTCGGCGTCACCGGCGCGGCGGTGGCGACGACGACCGGGCGGAGCATCGGCGTGCTCGTGCAGCTCTACTTCCTCTCTCGCAGCGACGGCCGGATCGCGATCCGCCGGCGTCATCTGCGGCTCGACCCGGCGGTGATGCTGAACATGGTCCGCCTGTCGGGGAGTGCCGTGTTCCAGATCCTGATTTCGACGACGAGCTACATCGGCGTGATGCGGATCATCGCCTCGTTCGGCAGCGTCTCGGTTGCGGCCTGCACCATCGTGATCCGCATCATCATGTTCGTGCTGATGCCGTCGTGGGGGCTGTCGAACGCCGCCGCCACGCTGGTCGGACAGAATCTGGGCGCCGGCCAGCCGGCGCGGGCCGAAGCGTCGGCGTGGCGCGCCTGCTGGCTCAACGTCGCGGTCCTGGGCGTCCTCGGCGTGCTGTTCGTCGTCTTCGCGGACGTGGTGGTCGGTTGGTTCACCCACGATCCCGACGTCGCGCCGATCGCGACCCTCGGCCTCCGCATCATCAGCGGCGGCTTTCCGTTCTACGCCGCCGGCTACGTGCTCACCCAGTCGTTCAACGGCGCCGGCGACACCTGGACGCCGACCCTGATCAACCTGGGTTGCTTCTGGTTGTTCGAGATTCCGCTCTCGTACATCCTCGGCCGGTCGCTCGGCTACGGCCCGCCCGGCATCTTCTGGGCGATGGCGATCGCGTTTTCCGTGATGTCGCTGGTGAGCGCCTTCCTGTTCCGACGAGGCGCCTGGAAGCTGAAGCGGGTCTAGGCAGGCCCGCCGTATAATCCGCGGCATGACGAAAGCCCGCACGCTGCTTGCCGCTCTGATTGCCGCGGCGCTCACGATTGCGACCGCGGCCAGCTCGGTGCCGATTCGCGCCCAGAAAGGGATGGTCGCGTCGCAAAGCGAGATCGCCTCGCGCATCGGCGCCGACGTGATCAGCGCCGGCGGCAACGCCGTCGATGCCGCGGTCGCCACGGCCTTCGCGCTCGCGGTCACCCATCCCACCGCCGGCAATATCGGCGGCGGCGGCTTCATCGTCTACCGCCCGGCCAGCGGCGCGGCGGTCACCTACGACTTCCGCGAGAAGGCGCCGGCCAAGGCGTCGCCGACGATGTGGATGAAGGACGGCCAGTACAGCAACGAGCTGCACCACAACAGCCACCTCGCGGTCGGCGTCCCCGGGACGGTGGCCGGGCTGCACCTCGCCTGGAAGGAACAGGGCAAGCTGCCATGGAAGCGGCTCGTCGATCCCGCGATCGCGCTGGCCCGCGACGGCTTCCCGGTCTCCGAGGCGCTCGCCCGGTCGCTCAAGAACGTGCAGCGCACGATGCAGAAGTATCCGGCCTCGGTCGCCGCGTTCACGAAGAACGGCGTGCCGTACGAAGCGGGCGAGACGCTGAAGCAGCCGGACCTCGCGCGCACCCTGGACCGGATCGCGGCGCAAGGTCCCGCCGGCTTCTACGAAGGCGAGACGGCGCTGCTCCTCGAGAAGGAGATGCTGGCGCACGGCGGCCTGATCACGCGCGACGACCTCAAGCATTACGCCGCGGTCAGGCGCGCGCCGCTCAAGGGGAGCTACCGGGGCTACGAGGTGATCGCGATGCCGCCGCCTTCGTCCGGCGGCATCGGCCTGCTCGAGATGCTGAACCTGCTGGAGGGCTACGACCTCAAGGCGATGGGGTTCGCGTCCGCCTCCCAGATCCACCTGATGGCCGAGTCGATGAAGCGCGCCTACGCCGACCGCGCGAAGTTCCTCGGCGATCCCGACTTCAACCCCGACATGCCGGTCGATCGGTTGACGTCGAAGTCGTACTCCGCCGATCTCCGCAAGACGATCAGCATGGACAAGGCGTCGACGTCGTCGCCGGCGCGTTTCGACTGGCCGCACGAGAGCGATGAGACGACGCAGATCTCCGTGGTGGACGCCGGCCGCAACGCGGTGTCGATGACCTACACCCTGGAGCAGGGTTACGGCGTGAAGATCGTCGTGCCGGGCGCCGGCTTCCTGTTGAACAACGAGATGGGCGACTTCAACGACGCGCCGGAGATGACCAACGACAAGGGCTCGATCGGCACCAAGCCGAATCTCGCAGAGCCGGGCAAGCGGATGCTCTCGAGCATGACGCCCACGATCCTGGCCAGGGACGGCAAGCTGTTCATGGTCAGCGGCAGCCCGGGCGGCCGCACCATCATCAACACCGTGCTCGAAACGATTGTCGACGCCGTCGACTTCGGCATGAACGCGCAGGAAGCGGTCGACGCGGTGCGCTTCCACCACCAGTGGCTGCCCGACGTGATCAGCTACGAGCGCTTCGGCTTCTCGCCCGACACGATCAGGGAGCTCGAGCGCCGCGGCCACACGCTGCGCGAAGGCGGCGGACAGGGTGTCGCCCAGGTCATCGTCTACGACGCGAAGGAGGACATGCTCGACGGCGGCAGCGATCGCCGCGCGTCGGACGGCGCGGCGGTCGGCGTGCCGGGTCGGGCCAGCGCCCGGCCGGCCACAGCGGGGCAACGATAGACGGGCGAGTTCAGGCCCGGACCGCCGCAATCGCCGCGGGTTTGCCGATCCGCGTCGTCGGAGCGTGCCTTTCGAGCAGGTCGATGAACTCGTTCGCGTAGTCCGACGCCGCGAGATCTTTCCTCGTCACCGCGCTCCACACCCGGCGCATGCCGCGGGCCGGAAGCGCGCGCCCGACGATGGTGCCGGCGTCAATCATCGGCTGCACCGCCCAGCGCGCGAGGATCGCCACCCCGAGCCCCGCCTTCACGAGCTCGGTGATCGCCTCGGTCAGCTGCACCTCCTCGACCCGCGCGGGCGCCGCCCCTGCCGGCAGCAGCACGTTCTGCAGCGGCCCGCTCTCCTCTTTCGGCGGGTAGACGAAGAGGGTCTCGTCGCGCATCTGCGCGAGGCGGACACGGGTCTGCCGCGCGAACCGGTGGTGCTTCGACGCAATCAGCACCAGCTCGTCGTCGAACACGCGACGCGAGACCAGACGGCGATCGCGGACCGGCGTGCTCATCAGCCCGAGGTCGATCTTGCCCGCCAGCAGCATCTTCACGGGGTGATGGGTCGCTTCGACGTCGATGCGGACCTGGACCCGCGGGAACGTCCGGCGGAAATGCAGCAGCAGCGGCGGCAGCCAGTGGTAGCAGGTGTAGCACTCCGTCGTGATGCGGAGGCTCCCCGCGCGATCGCGGCTCATCTCGCGGATGTCGTGCTCGGCCTGCTGCAGCCGGTCGAGCACGTCGGTCGCCGACGCGAGGAGGCGTTCGCCCGCCGTGGTCAGCACCAGGCGCTTGCCGACGCGCAGGAACAGCGCCGTGCCGAGGCGGGATTCGATGTCGCGCAGCTGGTGGCTGAGCGCCGATTGGGTCAGGTGCAGCTGATCGCCGGCCCGGGTCAGGCTGCCGACTTCGGCCACGGCGGCGACCAGCCGCAGGTGACGGATCTCAAGATCCATGTGCATGAGCCTACTTCATCGACATGATGATGACAAAGAATTTGGTTCATCGATTGGCCGGCGCCTAGGATGCGGACATGCTCATCGCCCTGTTCCTGCACATCGCGCTCACGGTCCACCGGACCCCGGCCGTCTCCTCCGGACTGATCGATGCCGCCGTCGCGGAAGCGGCCGGTATCTGGGCGCCGTACGGCGTGGTCATCGATGCGGCGCCCGACGGCTGCGAAGGGTGCGCCGCCTGCGGCGCGACCGACGACTCCTACCGCGCGCTGACCATCGTCGCAGTCGAGAGGCGCCGCTCCACCGTGGCGCCCGGCTGGCATGGCGCGCTCGGCGCCATCACATTTGCCCCCGACGGGGCCCCGGCGCCAGTCATCACGGTGTTCCTCACCGACATCGAACGATTCATCGCCCTGGGGCAGCTCGCCGGCCTGCCCCCGTCGCTCTGGCCGGAGACGATGCGCCAGGAGATCGTCGGCCGGGTGTTGGGGCGGGTGATTGCCCACGAGATCGGCCACTACGTGCTGCGTTCTCCGCAGCACGCCACGAACGGGCTGATGCGACCGCTGCAGTTCGCCAGCGATCTGGCGGCGCCGTCGCGGCGGCCTTTCATGTTGACGGCGGCCGACGCCGCGCGGCTCGGGGATCGCCGATGACCGCGTGGCTTGCGCCCGGGAGTGTGAGGACGCGCGATCTGCCGGCGGCACGCGCGAAGGACAGCGATCCCCCAGCGGGCCCTGCGCAACGACTGGAAAAAGAAAGGGCCGGCACATCGGGCCGGCCCAAAACGAGTAGTAGCGACGACGCCGGCTTCACGCCGGCGCGTCGATGATCAGTGCACGCGGACGGGGGACGCGGCGATCGTCGCGCGCGAGCCACGCCAGTCGGTGTCGAGCATGGCGTAGAGCACCTGGTCGATGTACTGGCCGTCCTTGAGGAACGAGTTGCGCAGCCGGCATTCCTGCACGGCGCCCAGCTTCTGGAGCGCGCCGTTGCCGCGTCCGTTCTTCACCGCCGCGCGCGCTTCCAGCCGATGCACGCCGACCGTGTCGAAGGCGAAGTCGAGGACGAGTCCGGCGCCCTCCTGAAACAGGCCCGTGCCCCAGAAGGCCGAGCCGATGGCGAAGCCCCACTCGGCGGTCTCGAAGCCGGGCTCCATCGAGCGAACCTGGAAGATGCCGATGGCGGTGTCGTAGCCGACCACCGTCACCGCGAAGCAGGCATACGTGCCGGCGGCGCGCTGGCGGAGGGTCCAGCTGATGAACCGTTCGAAGCCTTCAACCGTGCTGGGCGGCGGGGAGATGAAGCGCGACACTTCTTCAGTGGTCAGGAGCGCGAAGAGCGAGGGCGCATCCGATGCGCGCAGCTCCCGCAGCACGACCTGCCGGCCGCGCAGCGTCGGCAGCCCATGCTGCCAATCGGTGCTGACGACCGTCTCGGTCGCGGACATGACCATAGCGTTCTGCAGTTCGTCGCGGTAGGGCATGTTTTCCATGATTACTTGCCCCCCTTGAAGATCGGCCATACGGTGTTCGTCACGTTCGCGGTCCCCCAAACAATGTTGTCGCCGTCGGCGTAGGTGCCCCACACGATGTTGTCGCCATCCTGCGCGGTGCCCCACACGATGTTGTCGCCGTCCTGCCCGGTGCCCCAAACAATGTTGTCGCCGTCCTGCGCGGTGCCCCACACGATGTTGTCGCCATCGTGCGTGCCCCACACGACGTTGTCGCAGTCGTCGCCGCCGCAGTCGGTGCCCCACACGATGTTGTCGCCATCCTGCGCGGTGCCCCACACGATGTTGTCGCCGTCCTGCGCGGTGCCCCACACGATGTTGTCGCCGTCGCTCATCGTGCCCCACACGATGTTGTCGCCGTCGCTCATCGTGCCCCACACGATGTTGTCGCCGTCGACCGCATTCGTCTTGGCCCAGCCCCACTCGACGCCCAGGCGCCACGCGTTGGCTTTCGGGTTGAGCACGCCGCCGCTCAGCATGTGGTTGCCCCACAGGATGTGCTTGGCCCAGGTCGAAGGCATCGTGAAGTTCGTCGTGCCCGGCTGCGCCGCAAGGGCGGCCAGCGCGACGGCGTGCGACACGTTCATGAAGCCGGCGCCCTGGTGCAGCGGGCTCACGCCCGGCTTCGAGATCGCGGTGAACTCGAGCATCGCCTTGATCAGGTTCGGCGTGAGGTTCGGGTTCGCCTGCAGCATCAGCGCAACCGCTCCGCTCACGAGCGGCGTCGCCATGCTCGTGCCGGTCAGGCTCTCATACGGCAGGTAGGGATACAGGCTCGACACCGTGCCGGGCAGCAGCCAGGACACCGGCGAGAGCAGGCCAGTCTGAAACAGCGAGCTGCCCGGGGCCGCGGTCGAGACGACGCCGACGCCCGGCGCGCAGAGGTCCGGCTTCGCCGAGAAGTCGATCGCGGTCGGACCCGACGAGCTGAAGTCGGCGACCTTGTCGTCCGCGACGCTATAGGTGCCCTTCGTGCTGAACGCGCAAACCGTGAGCACCCAGGGAGCGTTCGCCGGCGAGACGATGCCGCCCCACTGCGCCTTGCCGTTGCCGTTCTTGCCGTTGTTGCCGGCGGCGGCGACGACCGTGACGCCGCTGTCGACCAGCGCCTTGGTGGCGAGCGTCAGCGGGTCGGTGTAGTAGGACTCGGTGACCGCCGCGCCGACCGACAGGTTGACGACGCGAACGCCGTACGCCTTGCCGTTCGTATAGACCCAGTCGAGCGCCTTGAGAATGTCGCCGACCGTGCCGTCCCCGTTCTGGTCCAGCACTTTCAGCGACACCAGCGAGGCGCCCGGCGCCATCCCCGCGTATTTCTTCGCCGACAGCTTACCGGTGCCGCTGATGAGGCCCGCCACATGCGTGCCGTGGCCGTTGTCGTCGTATTTCGTGGTCCGTTGGTTGACGAAATCCACGAAGGCGAGGAGGCGGCTGTCGGCCAGGTCGGGATGCTGATACGAGGTGATGCCGGAGTCGATGAAGGCGACCGTGACGCCGGCGCCCGTATAGGAATAGAGGTTCTGGTTGATCCCGTTGCCCAGGTCGACCGCGTTGGCGTTCACCGCGACCGACGACAGCGCGTCGTGCTTGTGCGCCGGACGGTTGATGTGGACGCGGTGGATATTGGCGCTGCTGGCGAGCGTGTTCAGCAGCCAAACCGGCACCTGATCGAGAACGTAGCCGTGGATGACGCTCAGCTTGCCGTTGTGCGAGTAGCGCTGGAAGGTGTACGGCAGGTCGACGCCGTCTTCCAGGGTCACGATCACGTCGGCCGTTCCGAAGCCAAGGAAGGAGCTGGCCCGCCGGGCGACATCGTTGTCCATCTTGTCGCGTTTAACGAATCCGTTGGGAGCGCCCGGCCGGACTTTCGTCGTCTGACGCCGATGCCAGCCCGAAGCACTGGCGCTGGGCGCCACGCCGAAGGAGATTGCAACGAGTACGACGGCGGCGAGTATCCGGCGAGGCCCCCACACGGCCTTTGCTCTTACAGTCGGAGGAGAAACGGAGAATTTCATCACTTGAGGTAAGTGCAATGGGCTCGCCAACTCGGCCTTTTTCGTCACGCCATTCATTAAGGCATTGGTTCACAGCAAGTTAGCGGATCGCCATCAGAACGCCAGAGAATGTCGCAATAGGCCTCAAAGTCCTGTTATCGAACACGGTGTACGTCTTTGGTTATGCCTTTCGCGCTCAATCAAAGGTAAATTCTCTCAAAATGGGTTTTTTGTTCTGTTTCGCAACACGATTGTCGAAATGGAGCACGGTTTATCCTCAAGTCTCTTAGTGTCGTATCAAATTCTAGAAAATCCGCAGGCGGTCTTGTCTCGCCTGAACGCAAAAAGGCCGGCGCAAGGCCGGCCTGAATGGGTCTGAAGTTCCCGAACGGGTCGCGCAGACCCGGACGCTGAATCAGTGAATGCTGGACGACGGGGCCGCGACGAACTGCCGCGGGCGGCGGCGATCCGTGGACAGGATGGAGTAGAGCGCCTGATCGAGATACTCGCCGTTCTTGTGAAACGACTTGCGGAGCTGGCATTCCTGCACGGCGCCCACCTTGAGCAGCGCACCGTTCCCCCGCCCGTTCAGCACGGCCGCCCGTGCCTCCAGCCGGTGAACGCCCAGCGTGTCGAACACGAAATCGAGGACGAGCTCCGCGCTTTCCTGGAAGACGCCGGTGCCCCAGAACGCCGAGCCAATCACGAAGCCCCACTCCGCCGTGCCGAAGCCGGCCTCGAGCTCCCGGACCTGGATGATGCCGATCGCGGTGTCGAAGCCGCGAAGCGTGATCGCGTAGCAGGCGTACGTGCCGGCGACGCGCTGGCGAAGCGTCCAGCCGATGAATCGCTCAAAGCCGTCGACGGTGGTCGGCGGCGGCGATACGAAACGCGCCACTTCCTCCGTCGTCAGCAGCGCGCACAGCGACGCGGCATCCGAGGAGCGCAGCTCGCGCAGAGTAACGAGCGCACCACGCAGCAACGGCAGACCGCGTCGCCAGTCGCTGCCAACCACTTCGCCGGTCGATACCGTGGACACCGCGGTGTCCAGGCCCGATCGGTACGGCATGTTCTCCATCTCGTTGGGTCTCCGCCGGTCGACTTACTTGTTGTGCCGATGTGACGTCGGCCGCTTGCGCGGCCGCATCAGTTTTGTGGGCCCGGGCGTGTGACGTCCGTCCCTCGAGACGAACGAATCGCCGAACTCGTGAGCCACCCACCAGACGTCGAACTGCCGATTGAGGAACAGCCGGTACCAATCCATCTGCGTGGACGGCAGATGCGCGATCACCCGCGTGCAACACACGAGGTTGTCGCCGTCCGTACCCCACACGATGTTGTCGCCATCGCTGAACGTGCCCCACACGATGTTGTCGCCATCGGTGGCGGTGCCCCAGACGATGTTGTCACCGTCGCTGGCCGTGCCCCACACGATGTTGTCGCCGTCGCTGGCCGTGCCCCACACGATGTTGTCGCCGTCGCTGGCCGTGCCCCACACGATGTTGTCACCGTCGCCGGCCGTGCCCCACACGATGTTGTCGCCGTCCACGGCCGTGCCCCACACGATGTTGTCGCCGTCACCGGCCATGCCCCAGACCACGTTGTCGCAGTCGGCGCCACCGCAATCGGTGCCCCAGACGATGTTGTCGCCATCGGTGGAGGTGCCCCAGACGATGTTGTCGCCGTCGCCGGCCGTGCCCCACACGATGTTGTCGCCGTCAGCGGTGCCCCAAACGATGTTGTCGCCGTCGCTGGTGCCCCACACGATGTTGTCGCCGCAGTCGTCGGAGCCGCACGATGTGCCCCAGACGATGTTGTCGCCGTCACTCCCGGCGGTCTTCGGCGAGCCCCAGAGGACGCCAGGCTTCCACGCGTTCGCCCTGGGTAGCATCAGCCCGCCGGACATCTCGTGGTTGCCCCAGATGAAATGCTTGCTCCAGATCGGCTCGACCGGGACGTGCTGGCCCCTGCGCGCGGTCGCGTAGAACCGCGACAGCCGCACGGCGCCGAGCGCGTTCAGGAAGCCGGCACCCTGCTCGAGGGGGCTGTCACCGGCGTGGTCCTCCGAGGTGTACTCGAGGATCGCCTTCATCAGGTTGGGCGTCAGCGCCGGATTGGCCTGCAGCATCTGCGCTGCGACGCCGCTGACCGCCGCCGCCGCCTGGCTGGTGCCGGTCAGCACCAGGTACGGCAGGTGGGCGGTCGGAAACGCTCCGGGAATCAGCCACGACGGAATGGCGGCCGCGCCCTGCTGATAGAGCTTGCTGCCCGCTGCGGCGGTCGACTCGATGCCGACTCCGCCTGCGAGGATGTCGGGCTTCGCGATTTGCAGGGGAAACGCCGGACCGCTCGAGCTGAACTTCGCGCGGGCATCGTCTTCACGGATGAAGCTGCCCTTCGAGCTGCTCGCGCCGACCGTGAACACCCACGGGAAGGTCCCAGGCGCGGTGATGCCGCCCCAGACATCGCACCGGCCGGTAGCAGGGTGCGTGTGGTGCGCGTCCGACGGGGGAAGCGTGGCGCAGTCGACCTGGCCGACGTTGCCGGCCGCAGCGACGACGAAGATGCCGGCGTCGACCAGGGCTTTCGTCGCAATCGCCAGGGGATCGCCGTGAACCGGGTCGAGCATCGTCGCCAGCGGGTCGGCGTCCGGCAGGGAGCCGGACGGCTTCATGCCGAACGACAGGTTCACCACCCGGATGTTTCTGGCCTTCGCGTGATCCAGGATCCACTGCAGCGCGTTGATGACGCCGTCGACGGTGCCGGTGCCATCGGCGCCGAGAACCCGCAGCGCGATGAGCGAGGCGCCAGGCGCCATCCCGGACTTCTCACCAAAGGAATTGGCGCCGTTACCGGCGATCGTCCCGGCGACGTGCGTGCCATGGCCGTTCGGATCGCAGGGCGCATAACAGTGGGTATCGGTCGCCGCGTGAGCGGGATCCGGCACCAGGAAGTCCCTGAAATACGTGACTGGGGTCTCGTTGTTCGGGGCAACGCCCGAGTCGAGCACCGCGACGCCGACACCGGCGCCGTTGATGCCCATCATCCGCCGCGCGAAGAAGGCACCGCTCTGGACGCCGGTCCTGAAATTGAAAGCGTGGACGGTCGCGTTGTGGCTGGCGTACAGCGTGTTCGCGTTCGAGCCGATCGCGGTCAGCTCGCTGTTCGGAACGTCAAGGACATAGGCATGAATCAGGGGGAGGCTGCCGGGGCGCGCGTACTTCTTGAATTCCGCCGGCAGCTGCGAACCCTTCACGCGGACGATGACGCTGGTGGTCTCGGCAGACGGCGCGTTGCCGGCGCGGTCGTTGAGCTCGTCATCGAGCTTGGAGTATTTCTTCGGCCCGCGGGCCGCGAACGCGCTTGACGCGACCATGGTGACGGCGAGCAGTCCGAGCATAGCTCGGCTGTACGCGCGCCGAATGGTGGCGAAGGTGAAAATTGGCAAGTCGTTATTTATCAATACTTTAAAGTCTGTAATCGTCGTCATGAGCGCACGGGCGCGCCCCGGCAGACGGACGAAGATACCACATCGTTGAGTTAATTGTCTAAAGAGTCGTACTGAGGGCGTTAGAAGTGACTAGCGTACTGTTCCAAGCGGCGCACCGAGATCCTGACCGTCGGTGCCGGCGCCGCGCCACGGACTGCTTGCAATCAGCCGATAGTCGCCGCCTTCAAAGGAGACGAACTGGGTGGCGAACTGGGCGGAGGAGGGAAAGCTGTTGCCGGCCGGATAGCTCGCGGACGGTGCCCCGGCAAGCACGTTGCGCGTGATGTCCGAGCCCGGCAAGTACGCGCCGATGGCGCTGTTGCCCGAGCCGTGTCCGGTGCCGGCGATGCCGTAACCACCGTAGGTGGACAGGTTGTTGGTGAAGACGAAGCCGAGCACCGGCGGGCCGTCGATCTGGACAATTCCCGAGGCGTGCCCCTGAACGACGGTGTTGTGGTCGACCGTGATGTCGCGCGCTCCGTCCGTCATCGCCACGAAGTAGCCGCTGCCGCCCCACACCTTACTGTCGATGTCATAGAGCAGGTTGTTGCGAATCAGGATCGCTTGCGTCTGCTGGCTCGGGTGGTTGTTGTCCCAGCCCAGAATCTTGATGCCGGCGGCGCTGTGACGCAGTACGTTCTGCTCGAAGGTGACGTGATCGACCTGGCACCAGGTGCACTTGCCGTCCTGGTTGCGCACCGTGAAGACGATCGCGAACCCCGGCTGCCCGCCTTCCCAGTTGTTCTCGAAGACATTGCGCGCGATGACCACGCGGCGTGCGTTCTTGAGCTCGATCAGGTTCTTGGCGCTCCATCGCTCCGTCCGCCACGACAACGGCTTCGTCACGTAGTTGTCGGCCACCGTGATGTCGGCGGGAACGAGATCCAGGACGCTGGGATCGCTGCCGCCGAACATCAGGTTCTCGCCGGCGGCCTCGAGATAGTTGTTCGTGATCGCGTATGGGCCGGGCCCGTTCCAGCCACAGATCGCCTGAGAGTCCTGCCCGACCAGCTTGATGTCTGAAATATAGGAACCAGTGACGATCGTCGACGCGCTGTTGAGCGCGATGCCGCGCTTCTGCCCCTGCTCCGCATCGCCGTGGATGTAGAGACGATCGAGGACGAGGTCGTGAGGAATCTGCGCGAGCGAGGTCTGGGCGCTCGATCCGTCGCCGAGGGTGATCAGGTCACCGCCACCGGCACCCTGCACCTCGAGCAGCATCAACCGCCAGTGGTGGGCGCCGGCAGCGGTGCGAATCGCCGCGCCGCTCCCGGCAGGCCGGATCACCGCCAGCGCCCCGGTACTTGCGGGCGACACGCGGACGCCGTCCCCCGGCAAACCGCTGTCGCCGGCGGTTCGGACGGTGATGACCGCGTCACCGCTTTTGGCGGGGAGCGTGAAGTTACCGGTGAAGGTGGCACCCGGCGCGAGCGCAATCGTGTCGCCGGGCAACGCACGGTTGATCGCCTGTTGGAGATCGCCGCCGGCCGCCACGGGAATGGTCGCCGCAGACGCCGACGCTGCGCACATCAACACGAGCGCGCACACTCGCGCGGCATCGAACACAATTTTCATGAGGATCTGTGCAACGGCAGGGCAATTCCCCGACCGTCGTGAGCTCATCTGGAACACGAGCCGACAGAGTCGTGCGAATTCCAGCTGAGCTCGACAAACGGCCGGGCTCGAAAACTTACGGAACTGTCCTGCTAAACACAAAAACGGGGACGGCCCTTTTTCAAACGGTCAGCAGCGCGCCGGCTCGTACGACAGGTTCGGCGTCAGCCATCGCTCGACCTGCTCGATCGACTGCCCCTTCCGCTTCGCGTAGCTCGCGACCTGATCCTCGCCCAGGCGTCCTACCGTGAAATACCGCGCCTGCGGGTGGCCGAAGTACAGGCCGCTGACGCTGGCCGCCGGGGTCATCGCCGCGCTCTCGGTCAGCGCGATCCCGACCTCCGTGGCGCCGAGCAGCTCGAACAGCTTGAACTTCTCGCTGTGGTCGGGGCACGCGGGGTAGCCGAAGGCCGGTCGAATGCCGCGGTGGCTCTCGTGGTGCACGTCATCCACGCTCCGCGCTTCGTCGATCCCCCACGCCCGCCGCGACTGCTGATGGAGATAGGCGGCAAACGCCTCGGCGAAGCGATCGGCGAGCGCCTTGACGAGGATCGCGCTGTAGTCGTCCAGCTCGCCCTCGAATTGCCTGGCCAGCGCATCGGCGCCAATCCCGGCGGTGACGGCAAAGGCGCCCAGGTAGTCGCTGCGCCCCGCGCCGAGCGCCTCGCGCGGCGCGATGAAGTCGGCGAGCGAGAGGTCGGGCTTGCCGTCCGCGATCACCTCCTGCTGACGCAGCATGTTGAA
>Ga0070665_100002757_pt1 | contig 19042 bp, 22 predicted proteins | sample KBSS13metaG_FD_65862 | JGI IMG/M metagenome (GOLD analysis project Ga0070665, IMG submission 65862) | Switchgrass rhizosphere microbial communities from Kellogg Biological Station, Michigan, USA - KBS S1-3 metaG | ecosystem: Host-associated > Plants > Roots > Rhizosphere > Soil ...
CGTCTAACACTTTGAGTGAGATCTCAAGGCTGACGAAGTGATCTCGATCGCGATTGGTGCCGACCGTTCCCTTGAGTTCTGAGAATGGGTTCTTAGGAATTAGCTCCCGAGAAACCGCGTCGTCAAAGAACTGTTTCGCCACGCTGACGCGCTTGCGCAGTGTGTTGATCGCCAAGCCTTCAGTCGCTTTCGTCGCGGCGTAGCGGTTCATGCGGGCCTTGCCCGTCTTAAGCCAGCGTTCCCAGTCACGCGCCTCCCCGGGCGTAATGCTCGCTAATGGTCGATCTGCGCCGAAGTAGAGCAGAAGCGAACGCTTAGTATGCCGCCATTGGATCAAGGTGTTCGGCTTGACGTCCGTTCGCTTAGCAACGTAGTTCGCAATGTGGGGACCGAGTTCCACAACGCTGTCGACTTTTCGAGGCTGCACCAATCCAACGGCAGCTAGCCGGTCATACAGATAGGCTCCGCGGCCAGCAATCCATCGCGTGGTCTCGTCTGCTGGTGCGTTTCCAAGAATGCTTGCGCTTACCAAGGCTTCAACGTGCCGGCAGACCAATTCGGCCGACTTCAACGCAACCTTACCGAGGCGCAACGTCCGCCGCTTGCGATCTGCACCGGTAAAGTGAATCGTACGGAAACCTTTGGGATCTGTGCTGACCGATGCCATTGAGGCGAATTCCCTTGTGACTCTGTCGGACGACAATAAAAAACCACGCGCCCCATCACCGCTGGAATCAGTGACAAGGCGCGTGGAGAGTAGTTTTCCTAAGCCGGTTCCAGGCCGGGCCGCCATTGTCAGCGGCAAATTCGGTTCTACAGCTCGGTCGTGGCACTTTCAATGACCTAGTCCAACGACCCCACGCACTCTCCATCGCCGGAACCTGCTCCAGAGCCTACTAGCTGACCATCGTCCGCTAGTAGGTGCTCTCGACACGTGTCGACACTCATCGTCAGTGCGGCCTCTACGTAACGCTTGCCGACCTTCTGAAATCGATAGCTACGTGTGTCGATCGGCTCACGCTGGCCGGTCGGAAAGGAGACCACCAGGAACGGCAAGCTCACCGCTTCGATGTAGAGTGGGGCTCCCTGAATCCTTACGAACTCTTTGGCGTCCCGCAGCCCGTTCATCGCGGCGATCTGGTCTGCCAAGCTATTTGATCCGCAATAATCGCCCACGAAGTCGTTCCGCGGTTTCAGCCCAGTCACCATAACCCAGGTACGCGGTTTGAGATCATCGGCAGCAATCGATCCTAATTTGGCCATGCAAATGCCCTCCATTGCAGCACGGCGCAGAGAGGCGTCCGTGCCTTGGTACTTAGTATGAGAGATAGCGCAGGCGCTGAGCTTCCCGCACTGAGTGCGAACTGCACCGCTACTTCACGGTCGTGAGAGGCTCGACTCGCCTCATCACCGCGCGATAGCCGCCAAGCGTTTTGGTTTCGTTGAACCCGGATGCAAACGCAATCGCGAGCGCACGTGGCGCGCTGCGAATCTGCGTCGGCGTGCGTTTGCCATCTGGAGCCATGACGTCAATCGCGTAACGCGATTTAGCTGCGAATATGGATCGTCGACGCCTGGGCGAGATGCGACTGGTTGCCATGAATGGTCAACCTTTCCGTGCGCGGCGAAAGAGCGCCTGCGCAACAAAACGACCCGTGCCCCCAGGCGCTCTCAGGCGATATTGGTCGCCTCGCGGACCTTGCGGTAGCCGCACACCCAGGGGCACAGGTCGTGTTTTTCCAATACATTTGGAGATGCCAATATTTTTGAGAGAACGTGCTGAGTCGGCACGGCCCTGCTTATACCACTTACATCGATGCATGCAACTGTAAGTTGTTGCTGTATTGACACTTACATATCTACTTGATACGGCAAGTCGCATGCCGTGATGGGCCTTTGTCAACAATTCTTAAGTGCTTTTGCAATTGACGGTTGCTGTGCATTTAGCGATTGGTTTCGACATTCCGTGTAGGTACACGCATGGCTGGCAAAAATCTTTAAGGCCGCCATCTGATTACGCCGTCAGGGATCCTCCCGGGCATTAACTCGCCGTCCCCGTTCGCGCGTACTGCTTGATCCTGGAGTGCTGCTCATATGGATCATTTGGCCGGGCGGTTCAATTTGGACAACATGGGCGGCCTACAAGCCGCGAGTGCTCGTAAAATTTTGCAGATTTATTGTGGGGTTTTTGCCCGGCAATTGTGAGCAGCACCTCCCCATCCGAGCTAGGTGGGTTGCTGTTGGTCGAAACGGGTCAGCTAGCGAGGTTTTTGCGTAAGTCCTTGACAATAAATTGAAAAACGAGAATCGACGCGACAATTCAAAAATGGATCAACCGACGAATGTTTGGCGCTGGGGCTGTTGCGAAGAATGCGAGGACATGGGGAGATGGAAAAAATCCCCGCACATTGAGGGTTGAATGCATATGCCACGAATTTAACTTTCGGTTAGTGCAGTTCGTGCCAGATGGCTACTGATGTTTGGTCCCGTTAACACGCAACGAGCCTTAAATGAATGCCAATGCTACAAGCCCGAAGCGGCTCGACGACTTCCTGAATCGACTTGAGGAGCGGGACTATGGCGGTGATCTCAACACCTTAGATCCGGCGGTGGTGCAACACATTGACCTTTCAATCCTCGCTACGACGGATGAACAATTCCAAACGATGGCGAAGGAGATGCTAAGGTTGGCCGGCAAGGCAAAGGCCGCGAACCTTGTCCCGGTCAAACCATGGACTTCAGCTGAGTTAAAGGAATTTAATCGCGCGTTGCGCGACGTGAAGAACCGTCGATGCCCGCGATGTGGAAAATCACTTGGAAGCCATCCATTTTTCTGCTCGAAGACCTTGAAGAAGACGTTTGGATTTATTGGAGAGACGATTGTCAAAAGACCGGCCGCGTTTGAGAGCCTCGCGGCAGTGCACGCAATCGCGGTGGCGACTCAGAAACAAATTGCGGAATTTCTAGACGATCCTGTTTTTCCAGGCGAATTCCCCAATCTTCCAGACGACTTGCGGTCGTGTCTGCAAGCCGGATGCGACTCTCTTTGCGGTGTCCGAATCGTAGGCTTTTGTCTTTGGACAGACGACCTGTCTCGTGGGGCTCTACAGTCAGAGACATCGCGCGCTACTGCATATCTTCGAGCGTCGCTTGCTCGACTTAGAGAATTACTTCCAGCCGTTGAGATCGAACTATCGGCTTCAGCCGAAGGGCCTGTCGGTGATGATCGGTATAGCGGACCAAGCGCGCACCACCACGCACTCGAAATCGGACGGCAGGCACTCGACCATCTTGCTCTGCGAGAATCCGGCGCTGCGTATTATCTCAGCGGACGCCAAGGCGAAGTTAGATTCGCGGGCGAATTGCTCCCTGCACTATCTCCAGACGGGGCCGCGCTCTCGTTGGATCAGCTTCCAGATCCGACTCGACACGTTCCTTCACTTCAGCGGGAGGCTTGCAGGGCGGCGAGAGCGAGAGGTGTTAGATCGCCGCTGGATGGCCTAGTCGCCCCGAGGTTCGCGTTGGCGAGCAACATCGAGCGCGCGATCCAGAGCGTTCCAAGGCCACCGTCTCGGCGCGGTCGAAAAGAGAACCCCACACGGGATGCAGAGATTCTTCGCGCTGTTGAATCCGGCGAGTTTTCGAGTCTCTTGGAAGTCGGAAAAAGCTTTGGCAATCTATCTCGTAGCGCTGTGTCGAAGGCCGCTACGCGAGCCCGGAAGGCACGCGGCCGTTGAATTTATTAGGTCCCGTTTAATTCAACGGCGTTTTTTGAAGATATTTCGCCTCCGTAACTCCTTGGCGCCGCTCGCGTTAAATCGGTGGCCTAGTCGAATCTCTGTTGAATTTATTCTCTTCGGAATACGTTCAATCATTCACGCGCAGAATGCACCGTAGCTGGACGACTATGGTTCATTCCTAGGTCCGATTATGAATATCGGACCGCAGCGCGAAAGGCAGGCTAGTGATGTGGTTGCTCCCGTCCGCCAGGATACCGTGAGCCCGCAGCAGCGGGCCAAAATCTGGCAGGGTGGCCGAGAGGCAAGGCAGCCGGCTTATAACCGGCAGTCCGGGCGTCCCGTCAAAGACCAGCCCGGCGTGGGTTCGATCCCCGCCCCTGCCGTTTTCTTATAGCGATCTAGGCACCGTGGTACAATCTGATTCGAGCATCGCTTGACGTTTTTTCGAACTCCCGGACTTCACTCTTGGCGTTAGTCGACTTGCTCGATCCGATCATCATGTGGCGTTCGACGTTTGATCAGCGGTATGGTCGATAACCGGCTATCGACCATCGGGGCACTACGTAAAGGAAATCGGTCCGCTTCCACTAGGTCCTCCACGTCGCTCACCTGCAAGCATTGCGCCAACAGGAACGGCCATTGTCATTTGAATTGCTTGGTAAAGTCCCACGCCATTTGAGTTCTCCCATATCTTTACAGTGGGGCAGCCTTGGAATGTGTGTTCTACCGCATACCAGAGTTCTTCGAGGATGTTCCAAAGGGCGCGATCTTGAGACACGATATCCTTAATCTTTGCACCATGTTTTTGCAGGTCGGCAATTGAGACTCTCCTGGAGTGCGACAAAAACTCGTTGTGGTTTCCAAGATAATTGACGATCGCATCAGCCTTATTCTGCGCGTCTCCATCGCCTGCGAACATGTATTGAACAAGCCATCCTCCTACTAGTTGCTTAGATAGGTTGACGGCATTGAGTGCTTGCTGATACAGGCCAGGGGGCTGACCCTGGACTTGCATGAGCCATACAGGCGCGTCATCCTGCTTTGTTGACACAGCTAGCTGTGCACGGGCGACATCATCGATAATCGCCTGTGCTGGAGTCCATCGCTGACCGCCGCGTCCGTCGCTTAATAAGAATTGCGGATCGATCGGCCCCAACTCAGCGCTTATGGGCATAAGGATCTCATCGGCCGATAGTGCAATCATAGTGGCCGCACTTTTTGCCATGACGGGCACGAGAACTCGAACGTTCTTAAACTGGGATCGAAGAACTGAAACAATTGAATCAGCCGCCTCTGGAGATCCACCCGGGCTATGCAAAATCAAATCGAGGTCATTTCCCTCGATCCCTCGAACCACCTCAAATAGTCCTCTTACGTCATCAAACGTAATGGACATTGCGTTTTGCGCCATGCGAGCTTTTTGCTCGCTGAGGAAATCAGTGGCGTACAAAACAGCCGGACGGCCAGTGTAGGCTTTTAGTGCGGTTAGTTTGTCGCGACGCACCTTGTCATAATCTATAGATCCATCTCTCGTCCTCGTGCTGTTCAGCTCAAATTTTACTGACTCCCACGTAATGCTTCTGGTGGTTTCAGTAGCCACAATCCTCGATTCTTGATTATCAGAAGACACGAGTACCCCTTCCAAAAAAAATGGCGACTTGGATTATTTCCAAGCCGCCAACATCGTCAATCTGCGATCGCTTTGCAATCGACTAAGTGCGCTCGAGCACGAGCGTAGCTGTACGAGGACCTGCCACCGTACCAATCAACTGTCGTATTTCGCGCATCCCCTCCAGGGCTTCCAGCTGCGGAGCGAGAGCGGGAACGCTTTCGATCAATTGCTGACGTAGTGCCAGAATCTCTGGAGCGTACTCGTCCTGTTCGACGCATTTGGTCGGCCATTCATCTAACCGAACGCCCGCCGGTATTTTTCCAATCAGTGCCATACAATTACCCCGTGAAATTATTCACAATCCAGCAGAGAGATCATCAGTTGGCAAAGACAACAACGTTTTCGCGCAGTTCGCACTATCGATGGGGGTGCCCCGGTCTTCGTCATGAGCCGACGCGAGGCTTGACAAAATTTAACCCAATTACCTTTGAAAGATAAGCAGGGATCGTGCCAAGGCAATCCCCGCAGCTGTCTTTGATACTACAAATTGTAGCTCAACTAGGCAGTACCAATTGTAGCCACAGCAGGTCAGTAGCCAAAGTTGGCTCAAGAGCATAGCGTTGGTCTAAATTGCCGCACATTCTATTGGCACGACGGTTTGACTATAATATCCGCGATAGGCCATTGACTACCCCTGTGTTAGCTAGAATGGGGGGGGGTGGGTGGCCCCGCGGCGTGCAGCATCGACTGACAGCATTATGACCGAACCGCCGGGTATCCGCCGTCCAGGCACCGGGCATCAGCCCGTGCCGAGATTGCTTGCCATTTCTCGAATTTAGGCTGGCAGTTTGTAGATATCGATGCTCTTGAGCGTGATCGTGTGCGGGACTGCGGGCTGGGTGCCACTCAGGATCTTGCGGTAGAAGTAGAGGAAGTTACGGATGTCGCCGGTGGCCGTGATGGTCGCTCGGCATTGCACTTCCAGGACGCTCTCGCGGAGATCGTGCAGGTGGAAGCTCTGACCGTCGCCCATTGCCGGATGCGTGACGTTGAACACGATGGTCGGCGTTTGAGTTGCCTTCCAGGTCGAGGTGTAAAAATCCAAGCAATCTTGCGATGCCTGGAACTTCAGTCGGAAGATATAGACCTCGCCGGCGTTGATCGTCACGTTCGTGAGTAGGTCCGGATACCAGGCACTGCTGTAGAGTTCGATCCAGTTAGATGTCACATCGGCGTTCTGTGCGCTGATGGATCCCGCGCCGATCGTGAAGACGATGTTTCCCGTGGTGCTTCCTGCTTCGTCTGGCGTTGAGACGATTGTTGGGACTGGATGCGGCGCCTGGATGTGATCCTTGGGAAACGGCAGAGGCAGGCGATAAGGAGCAAGGTCTGCGTCGGGAATCCGCCCGCGGATCTTGGTCGCCAGAAACGAGAACGTGTCGGCGTACTCAAAGGCCAGGTTATTGTCCTGGGCCATCGTGCCGGTAAACGAGCATTCGCTGTATTCGAGGTATCCTTGCGGCAAATTCTGGCCGGACGGAACACCTTGGTTGTCAACGCTCCCGTTGTTCGCTTCCTGCCAAACGACGCCGGTGATGAATTTGCTGTTGATGCACTTCAGGCCATAACCGCCGTTTTGTTCGGCGTCGCACCAGAGTTGCCAAGATCCGCAGTCTTTCAGACTCAGGCCATGACGCTTATTTACGCGCGTGGTGATCGACACGAAGCATTGATGGCAATTGGTGAAAATCGCGCCATCGACCTTATTGTTAATGCAATAGATATTGGTCGCGAAACCACCGTCCCAGCCACTAACTTCCAGGCCGGTGTCGGCACAATAGGCGATGATCAGGTTGTTGAGTTCGGTCGACTTGCCACCGCCGTTCACCACCACGCCCTTGCCGCGCGAGATGATCGTGAGTCCGTCGAGCCGGCGCTTGGCCACCGTGGACGGGACTTGAAAGGAGTATCCGTTGTCGATCTGGATGGCCGGTGAGACTTCCAGGTTGACGAGCGTAGCGTCCGTGCCAGGCGCGCCGACGATACTGAACGGGATCGGCCGAACTGGGATCTGCGGCGTGAACGCGCGCTGCGGATTGGTGATCGTTCCGTAGTATTGGAGCATCCCCGAGATCAGGATCGTCCCGCCGCTGTCCGGCATCGAGTCGATGATCCGCTGGATCGCCGTGCGATTGGCCACGGCTTGCGCCATCGTGATGTTGGCGATGTTGTAGCCAGCGAAGCCGTACATGTCCTCCGGTCGATAGACGGGAGAAACGACATTCATCGACTGCATAGCTCCGATTGGGTTCGGAGCTTTTTGGTTGTCCATGATCGAGAACGACGGGACGACCGTGTTGTACAGCGGACGCATAGGGGCTGATATCATTGATAAAACTTCCTTCACTTAATCACGCACTCGCTGGCCATCTTCCGTCGGGGCACTTCTGATCGTCCCGGGCTAGCTTGATGAACGACTGGCTGCTGAGGCCGTCAGGTTCCTGCCCCGCCCTCTCGGCGGGGTTTTTCTTGCGCGGTAGGATGTGGGGATGGAAGTTCCAAGGTTTCGATTCACGATCCGTCGTCTGCTTCTATCCCTAGTTTGGCTAGCCGTCGCAGCGGCACTTTTTTTCGAGTTTATGCGGAGCCACAATTCCCCCCTTGCTGCCTTTGGGGCGTTTGTGGCGTTCGGTGCAGGAGCTGGTCAGATCTTTGGACGGCCGATAATTGGCGCTGGCATTGGCGCGCTTGCGGCATTCTCGACCGTTGCGTATATCATTTTGACCTTTGAGGATTAGTGTCCCATAGGAATTTCAAACAGGCGACTGTAACACCACACTGCTAGGACACTACCCGCCAGCGGCCTTGCTTGCATTCTGACGACGCGTCGAGCTACGATGACCTGACGCGCGCGATCCTCACACCGCCGGCCAGCGTCCGTCGGGGCACTTCTGATCAGCCCACGCGAGCTTGTTTAAATACTTTTTCTCGTTGCCGACGTTGCAGCCGCATTGCTTGTGCAGGCAGACCTTGCGATCGGGGGAATAGAACGGGCATGGCGCCTGGCAGATCGCGAGACGCTGATCGACGATTTCCTGCCTGACCTTCGGTCGACCAGCTCGCTCATGCTTGACGGCGGCCTTCGCGAAGTTCTTTACTCGTTGCAGTTGCGACGGCCCCGATGGTCCTGGGCACTTGCGCCGTGCGTCGTCGGTCTTGCACGAGTCACACGCTCTCTCGCAGACCTTGCACACGAGCGGTCGCGCCGACTTGTCCACCCATTCGCAGTTCATTATCCGATCGTCGCGTTGACGAGCGCCCTCCAGGTGATGTCCGTAACGCAGATGTCGTCGGTCTCGGTAATGTCTTCGTGCGGAAGATACTTCTGCGCTTCGCAGCCGGAGATAGTTCCGATCCATGCGTTGCACGGCGTCGAACACAGGTCGATGTCCAGGCCACACGACATTCGCTCGGAGACGCTTGGCGCAGAACCATCTGCGCCGTACGGGATGTACGCTCCGTCGGGCGGAATAGGCTGATAAAGATCAGTGGGGCTGTTGGCGTCGTTTCGGTATACCAGTTGGTAACCGATACTGCCGGTCACCGCGTACGGGCACGTGTAGCTGATAACTTGCTGCTTGTACCCAATCCCGTTGTTGCGCGTTAAGTGCCTGTTGTTGCCGCTGTAGTCCACGGCCACCTGCCGGACCGAAGTCGTGGCTTCGTCCATCGGCCAGAACGTACCGTACGCGTACGACAGCGCGAGCGATTGAGCCCTCGTGAGCGAGAGTCCGCCATTGAAGTGCGCAGTTGCCACGGCCAGCGCGTTGGTGGCGCCGCCGCCGAGCAGAGTGCCGGCGGTGAACCAGTTCCACATGCGTCCGTCAAAGCCGAACTGGTTCGACGTGTTGCCAAAATTCTTTCCCAACTGCCAGACGTTCGTTGAACCGCTGGGATTCTGGAACAGCACGGGCAACGACGGCGAGACCTCGCCTGCCTGGCCAACGCCCGTGCCGGTCGTCATCGTGAGCTGCGTAACCGTGCCCGCGATCGCATCGCAGACGAACACAATCAATCGATCGGCGTTGGTAGCGCCGTTGCCATCGTACTCCCCATAGATGAAGTAGGGCTTGCCGTTGGCGAACGTGATCAGTTGCTGACCGGTCGATACGTTGTTGAACGTCGATGTAATTTTCGTCGTGCCGCTATCTGCCCAGGCATAGAACTCCAGCCGCTGACCGCCAGTGCCGCCGAATGCGCAGCCCAGCACGCCGCCAGTGCTGTTGCCGATCACACACTTACTGAACAGGCCCATCCCGTTGATCAGGCCGGCGCCGTTGCCACCCTCTTCGGGGTTGATCGGAGTGATCTCAAACCAACCTCCAAACGTAAACTTGCTCTTGCCACCAACTCCCTGGAAGTTGAAATAGCTATTGGTTTCACCAGCCCGACTGAGGAAGTGATTCGAACCGCTCTTGAGAATCGCCACGTTCTGTAAAGCGAAGGCCTTGCGGTTGTAGGCATTGATCATCCACCCATACAGGTCAGCAAAGCTTTCCAGGGAGTGACTGATCGCAGTGGCGTCGAGCGGCAGGCCGATGGTGATCCGAGCCGTGGCCGCGTCGGGGTCGTCGAGAATCGTCCTGGCAAACGCCGACAGCGTGGTCTGTGAAAACGTATCGGCGCCGGTCGCATAGATCATGCTGTCGGTCGTCGTCGTTAGCGCGGCCAGGGCCGTCAGCGTTGGGTCGGCCGCTTGCTTGCCCGCGAGCGCGATTGTCGTCGCCGAGGCGTCAGCCTTTAGCGCCAATGCGTTCGTTGTGGCCGTGGCGTCAGCCTTCGCGGCGATGCTAATCGAGAGACTTTCGAACCGGCTGTCATCACCAGCGCAAATTGTGCCGGCGCCCGTCCCCACGTCCTCGGCCAGAAACACGCCGTCGACCAGGTCGCCCAGATCGTCGCCGTCGATATCCTTGGTCGTGTTGTGTTTGAGCTTCTGCTTGTACTCAGCGCGAGTCTTAACTGTCATCGCTAGCGCAACCTCTGGATCATTCCTTTGAGACGACTTCTGCCCAAGATCGATTCCCCGATATCTGGGGTGTGCAGTCGACTTCCCTGCCGGCGGCGCTGTGTGCGTCTTACGCCGGCAGGGACCTACCGACTAATCAAACGGCTGCCGTTCTGTGCGGATGCACAAGCGGGCTGAAGTCGCCGTGTAATCACAACGTCTTCGATGCGATGCCTGCGCATGGTAGGTCCGCTACCTCAAAAGGCCGGCTGTCCCCGAATGGAAACAGCCGGCCTGCGCAACGGAGGGTATGCTATTCGGCGTAAGCCGATTGCTCTTAGTACGAGTTCAGAGGCAGGATAATTGCCGCTGGCTTATTCAGGTTCTGCCGGAGCTGCTGATTGCCCTTCAGATTCTGGACTCCGCCCGAGACGAAATCTCGAACCGGCGTGCGGAACTGTCGGACCTGCTGCACTCTGACAGGCTGCTGGTTCACAATCCTGACCTTTTGTACTCGCGGCTGTACGATTCGTAGATTCTGCTGCGGTCGATACGACACGGTCTGAAAGCTCGGCGTATAGCTCGGTTGGTAATTCACCAACTTCGCAGTCACCAGATTTCCGGCCGGCGTACAGTCGCAGGGCGATTCCAGATTCTTGGCGCACTTCGCAATGCAGTCAGACGAACAGTTGTCCGAGCATTTCGCGGATTCCAGATATTCGGTCTTCACCGTGACTGGTTGCTCCGTCTGAAGTCGTTCAATCTTGACTGGAGCGGCCGGGCTGCCAACCTCCACGGTGCGGAGTTCGAGCTTCACGGCTGGCGCGTCGACTGAAACGTACCGATTGGTCTGGCAGGCGTTCACCTGTTCCACAACCGGAGCGGCTTGGTAGCTGTCGTCACAGTATTGTGAAACAACCGCGGCGCCGTCATTGCAGGCGGGTGACGTATTCGGCATCAGGCAGAGCGCCGCAACGGCCGCTCCCACGCTGAGTAACAGACCACCGACCAACTTCCAACTCTTTTTTGGGGGCATAACTACTCCTTGGACTGAGAAAAACTAAAAGCGGACTTGTGTTCTGCAAACTATTGGACGAAGGTCGTGGCACTTACAAGGGCTTCAAAAACTCACCAATGGCCACGAGGGGTGCGACATGAATTTGCTGTTGTTCCTAGTGAAGGCGGCTTGTTACGTGGGAGCCATCAGTTACATCTTGGAGCATTCACTCGGACTATCCGGGCAGGTGTCGTACGGCATTGCGCTGCCAATCGGAATCATCGCTGTAGCACATGAATGGCGAACAGAGTTGCTACGCAACCACGATAAAGACCATCTCCAATAGCCTTGGCCGATTTGATGAGTCGCACACGTAAAAAAGAGGATTCCGAGAATTGATTTTTCGGACACTCCAGACGGAAGCATGAAGAGATGGTCGACTAGACCAATGATGCATCCGCAAAGAGCCACGAAACGAATCACCTGAAATGGCGTATCGGCGTTGATTCGCGTTATTCCTTGATCCCGAGCCACGAACTCAGGGCCAGAAAATCATCGTCGCCGATCGGTTCGAGCGCGTGGCCTTGTGCGTCCTGCTTCGGTGGCATGCTTCCGCTCTTGACCGCGGCGTAAATCTTCGACTTACCCTTGGCGACCATGTCGGGGAGGATCTCGCCCTTCTCATTGAAGAATTGCGGCTTGCCGGCTGGCTGACTGCCCGAATGGCACTTCACGCACTTCGTCTGGAACACAGCCTGGCCAGCGGTGACATCGGTTCCTGGCTGCGGGGCCGCGCGAAGACTCTCGACGGTTTTCGTCAGATTGGCGATCGTCTTGTTGAGATTCGCGACCTCTTGCCGGAGCTGGCCGCTGTCATAGCCCTGGCCGGAGAATCCGTAGGGAAATTCCTGGCCCGGCAGGATCACGCGATCCGCGTACGGCTGATAGATCACCGCCTGCTGATTGTGACCGTAGACATTCTGGTGGCCGTACACGTTTTGGTAGCCGTACCCCTGCACCGGCGCGCAATGCACCGCCTGCTGGTAAACAGGCTGATACCCCACCGGGAAGACGACGCGCTGGACCGTCACGGCTTGCTTCACCGCGGCGTGCTGCACTGGAGCGACGTAGTTCGCCGTCTGCACCACCGGCGCACAGACCACGGCGTTCCCGTGAACGACCGGCTGGCACACGACCGGCTTGATGACCGGAGCGGCGTAAGCCACGTGCTGGACTGGCTGGCAGACCGCTTGCGGCCGAACGACGTTCTGCACGCAGACATTCTGGGCACGGCGGAAGAATCCGCCACCACCACGATTGAAGAAAATGCCAGCGGGAGCCTGAAACGACAGCCCGATGATCGCCACCAAAACACACGCCAATACGACGACTTTTCGAGTACGCATTCCACCGACCCTTGAGAATGAGAGAAGTGATTTAGGCAGTGCGGCTGCTGATCGACGCTTGCAGCGAACTAACTGAATTCGCTAGCTCGGCGAGTCCCTTTGTGACGCCCAGCGAGTCCTCGCGGTGATCGTGCATGACCGTCGCCAGTTGATCCTGGAAGGTCTTGCGCGCGTCGCTAAGTTCGGCCGTGAACCGCTCTTGAGTTGCCTTGTTGGCTTCAGTGTGCTGCTTGAGAATGTCAGGAATGGCGCGAGCTGTGTTGTGCCATGCGTACCAGGCAAGAACTCCCGTGGTAGTCAGGCTGTTAGCGTCGAGCTTGAATGGGAAAGCGTCCGCCAGGCCGCCACCAGGTGGCGCGCCAACGGCTTGCGCCAAGGCCTCGCCCATACCGCCAGCAAAGATTGCTGCAACCATCACGCCGAGTATTGTTGCGAGTCCGCGCATATTCGCTCCGACGACTTGTGCGAAGACTCGCACACTTTTCTTTGACCGTAGTGACCTATCGATGAATGGCCAACGGGATCGATAGGGCAGGCTCCGTGGAGAAAATCTCACCACGCTTGAAGGCATGCCAGTGACCAGGCGAGCAAAACCACCGCTTGCCAGGTCGAGCTGCTCGGCACTGCCACGGTTTCTTGTCAAACGCTGCGCCACAGAACTGGCAGCGAACAGTAATCGACTTGCCTTCGCGGCCCATCGCATACGGCCAGGCTTTGGGCGCCGCGGTGTCCGTCAGACTCTGGTCGATGGTATCTTCGTCCGGAGCTTGGCGAATCGCTGAGCACGCGGCCACGATAATCCTGTCCATCGCGGATTCGGCAGCCGGGCCGACAAGGTGGTCCTCGGCACGATCAATCAGCACTGCAACGTGCCCATCATCGCCGAATGTGAACGTGGTCGACCTTCCGAGGGTTGACCATCTCAGCACAACTGTGCCGGCTTGCGCGGTGACGGCCGGCTGACGCAATACGACTTCCTCCTGTCGACAGACGAACCTCTCGGCCGCCCGAACAGCATTGGCCGAAGCGCCGATCGCAAGGGTGCCACGGATTGATTCACGAAGCGCGGGAAATGAAACAGCGTCATCGGTCTCTAACATTCATACGCGCCCTCCATGGCGCAAGGATCGCTAGCTGGCTGACTTTTCTGGCAAACCGTCTGGCCCGTCACGTTTGGACGGATCCGACAGCGCAGTGATCAGCAAATGGCAGTCGTCGATCGCTTCGTCGAGAATCGTTTGCGCATCAGCGCCAAACCGCTTACCGAGGGATTCGCCTGCGCGGCGAAACAAGCGGGCGAAATCGCACAGAATGTCGCGAACCAAGTCACGGTCAACGAGAGCCCCCTTGGCCTTTTGAAGATCCAGCTCCGCATGATCGGCCCGTACTGCCCGATACCGTTCAAGCGCTGGCGTCACTGGTCCGCCAAGGACCGGATCGTCGTCTTCTGTGTGCGGCGTGCGCTTTGTAACTAGCCACGGGATTACCTGATCCGCGTACCACGGTCCGCCAGCGCCACCGGGAAAGTCTTCTTTGCCACTCCAAGTGACAACGGTTCCACGATTGAGGCCGAGATCTCGTGCAATGGCGCTCTTTGAGGCCCACCTTATACGAGGGTTCTTTGTGTTCTTTGCCATTGCGCTGTTGTTGACTAGCTGAAAAATAGGTTTAGTGTGCGAAAAAGCCGTGAGCGAATGGAATGGGAACCTCCGCGCCTTTGCCCAGGAAGGACCCAAAAAATCGATCATAAAAGCGGTTGAAAATACGCCTGTAACATGCCGCTTTGGCAGGTGTTACAGGCGCTCCGGACGGTTGTTTGCCTTCGGCCCGTCCGGGGGTGTCTCGATTGATGTTGGGTCCAGCACGATCGGATTGCTGGCATCGTCAGTCGTCAGGAACGCTTCGCCGTCTACGTCCAGACGACGCTTCAATGCCGCACGTTCGCTGTCAGTGAGCGTTCTAGGCCAGCTCACTCCGTCGGTGTGCGGACCGCTATCGATTTCTCTCAGCATCGGTATCACTTAGGCCCTATATGAGCCGTTGCCCCGTCTTCGGGCGTTTGCTTGCGGTAGGCATCCATTACCGTAGTCTCTCTAGGCGTGGCGGGGCTGTTGATGGTCGCGCCTTCCAGCAGATCAGCGACGCTAGTTACAACTTGAAACCACTGCGGCGAAGCTCTTCGGTCAGGTGACAAACCGCTTCTGCCATACAGTTCCCCACGGCCAGCGCATCGGCCCGCGCACCAGATCCATGGGTGAAAGCCGTCGCCAGGACGCCACCGCCGATCGCCCGGTCGAAGTAGACGCTGCGAGTGCCTTTCCCATCCTCTAGGAATTGGTCAATCGCATTGAGCGCGTTGTGATGCCTCTCACGAGCGAGGTTGGTCCGCCGCCGCAATTCGGCCGCTAGGTTGTTCGGTGCGGCCTGGGCGGCGTCTGCCCGATCGCAGGCTTTCGTCTGTTCGGGCTTTGCGGCCGCCTCTTCTCCAAAGCGATCTAAAATTCCTTCGCATTCGTCGTCCGAAAACGATGTGGCGGCCGGCTCAACGGTTAAGTCCAGAACGCTGTAATCACCGCGAGCGACGTGATGGAGTGTAAGGCGGTGAGTGTCGGGCAGATTTACGGTTGGAAACGAGTGAGGCATATTAGGCTCCGAGAAAATCGTTCGTCGAAAGTAGAAAAAAGAAACAACCAACCCGGCCGCGCTCGGCTTATTTGGCAGCGGTTATGAAAAGTCGCCCTAGCGTTTTGCTGTTGGGCCGACTGGCCGTTTACTGGCGGTCGCTGGGGGGAGAGGATCGCCAATCCTGGGTTGGTTGCTATTCGGTTGGATCAGTGTGCGGGTTTGGTCGTGGCACTTTCAAGAGGCCGCGGTCGGATCGTCGCGCGGCTCAGGACATTGCCGGTCGTCACCGTCGAGCCTTGGGGGATACTGAAGACGCGATTCGTAACGACCTCGACCAACATCGCGCAGGTCGCCGTCAGCAAGTCCGGAAACGATCCGCTGTGCCAATCGACTAGCAACCGTTCGATGGCCCGCTCATGCTTGCCCAGCGATTGGAGCGCGAGCACCAAGTCGAGCGGCTCTCCTGATTGGACGTGCGTTTCACTCTCGCGCTTTGACTTCGGCTCGGTCAGTGTTGCGGGCATTCTTGGCTCCGTGTGTTTGCGGCTTGCGTTCTCTCTCTATTAGATATTCTCTCGGTGAGCCGAACGGGCTGGGAAATGCACGATGCCACGTACGCTGAGCGCCTGAGGTGGGAGTCCGTTTAGAACCATCGAAAATGGCTGAACCACCCGCTATCATTTATTGTCCCACTTTGAGGCGCAGAGCTTCAGCGGCCCCAGAAATGGTTCTCAGTCTCGCACTGCGTAAGCCGTTCACGAAGGATCGTCATGTCCAACGCAAAATTCGCAAGCGCGTTTGCCAGGGTTAATCGAGCCGAAAAGCAGATCGAGGAACTTGATGCCAAGGCCAATGCTTTCTTCGAGACGAAGCCATATGAGTTCTTCCCTGAACTCAACCCGGAAGGCACGGAAGAGGCCTGGAAAGTGAGGCTGAATAAGCCGATTCCAGAAGACATCTTTCTCAAAACGGGGGAAATTCTCCTCAACCTTCGATCGCCGCTTGATCACATCGTCTGCGAGCTTGCAACTAGCCACTGCGGCTCAAGCGATCGAGTGTGTTTTCCATTTGGGAAAACGCCGCAGACATTCGAGAAGGTTGTCAAAGAGAAGATCGCAGGAAGGCTCCCACCTGAAGCCATTGAATTGATTCGGGAGGCGAAGCCATACATAGGAGGGGATGAACTCCTAGTTGCAGTCCATGATCTGTGCAATTGCGACAAACACGTTGCTTTTGTCCCAATTCGCAAGCAGCCCACTACCGCCGGATCGTTCGGCCGAATAGCAGTAATCACCGGTAGCATTCTCGTGCTTGGATCGAGACACGGCCAACATCTTTTGCGACACGACGGCGGATTCTACGCTCCAAATATCAGCGCAGAGCCGACCTATAACGAGGAACTGCATAGAATTGAGTTCAACTTCGTTGGTCCTCCGAACACAGAGGATATGGAATTCCTTGTTTGCACTCCAGGGTCGAGATTTCAGGCTGATTACAAACCCGAACTCAACTTGGCGTTTGACAAGATTCCAGTCGTCGCATGCCAGCCGATTATTGAAGCGCTTGGTCAAATGCGCCAATTAGTATTGGACATCTGCTCGAAATTTCGAGATCGATTTGCTTGAAGTCTCCGAGCAAGTTTCCGCCATCGCTGAGTCGAGTAGTTCAGTTTGGAAACGGCTTAGTGATATCTCCCCATCTCACAATTCCGAGGGGTTCTTGACGTCGCTTCCGCTTTCGTCGAATTGCAGGCCGTTGACCTAGCTTCAGAACTTGTGGCACGCGACGGCTCTGGCTCTTTCGGCGCCAACTGGTCAGCTCACGCTGAAGCTCGGTTGGCTGGTATGCTGCCCGTCCTGCCTGCTCGATAGTTTCTTTCCATTCCGTTCGTGGTGTGGATTCTATGTTGGCGTCCCCACTCAGCGCCCCATCGTTCTTTGCTTCAGTCTTCATTCGTTGTTTTCCTTCGTCCCTGGTCTTCGATCGGATACTGTTCAGCCGTGGAGCCCGAGTACAGCGACTCCGGGTAAGAGAGCCGCTGCGCATTGAAATGGGCTATTCAGCCGCTTTCGCCGTCGCTTGCGCCGTGGATGATTGTTGATTACGCAGGAACCACGGTAGTCCGTCACCTGCGGTGCGCGTCTCAGGCCCGTGATCGGAGTCGTCAGCAAATCACGGCACGCACAATAAACGGGACTCTAGCTAGCCCGCGTAGCGTTTCGTTCGGCCTCAGCCGCCTCGTGTACGAAACCGACACCATCAAGTTGTCACAACGATATCCTCTCGCCGGATCAGAACATATCTGCAACTGAGGGGTGCGGTTCAATGGCATCGACCGGCGCCAATGGCAGAGCTTTAGCCGCTTCACGAGGCGCCTCAGGAACGTACTGCGACGAATGTAGATCGTATTGGAATCGGGATAGATACCCAGAATTGCGACAATCGCCGCATTTGTTGCCCCTGCACTTAGGGCACACTACGTACGGTTGATGCGATTTGAACCAGGTCCGGGCATTCTCTAAGTCAGCCCGGACTCGTTGGAAGTCGGCCCATGCGCCACCAGCGCCATCCGACAAAATCTTAGCCTCATCAAGAATTTTGCTAAGCGTTCGCGCTATTACCTTGAAATCCGCGACCGTATCCAGCGCTGGTCGCAACTCGTCCGGCCAGCGCAATCCCTCGGTGTCGTAGACGGAGTTGGCCACTAAGTCCGGTGCGATCTGGTCGGTGTGTTTGGCCTGTTGCGCCGCTACCTTATCGGCCAGCTTGCGAGCTTTCAATTCGCCCATCGCCTTGTGAATTGTCAGTTTACCGGCATGGACCTGCGCATGCAGGTCTGGCGCTTCTGCCGCAACCTTCGATGCGTCTCGTACGTTCCGTTCGCTGGCGCCAACCTGTTTCGCCACGATCGCAGCATCGTTCTTGCTGTCACTCTTGGCGCGCTGCTGAGCCCTGGTCGTTGTTCCGCGAGGAGCGTACTGCTTCTTGGGTGGCCCTGATTTAGTGCTGGCATCATTCATCCGGCAAGTTTGCCGGATCATAGAGGTTTCGATATTGCGAAGCCTACTCAGTTCCTTCGTCAGATCGGCACCGACAGCCGCCAACTGGCTAGCGTTCATGTGCCGACGTGATAAGTCCTGGCTGATCACAAATAGGAGCGCATCGAGGTCATTCGGCTCGCGATCGCCTTTAACCCTAAATGGCAGTTCGGGGAGGAAGCACTTCTTTCCGAGCACCTTGGCGATCTTCGCCCGAGTTCGACCCACCAGGATTTGGCCCTGGTAGATCACGATCGGGTTCATGATCCCGTTTTCTTGGATATCCATCAGCAGTTTTTCGTACTGCTCCGGCGTCGGCGGCGGGATCATCTGGCAAAACGGGTGGATCGGTAAATGGCAATCGAGATTCATTCAATCGTCTTCCGTGAAACGTCACTAATGGGGGCCTATTTGTATTATCGCGATGCCTAGTTCAAGCCGGCGGTACGTGCCGCGACGAAGCGCTCTAGCTCTGCCCGGCTGTACCGCAATGCGCGCCCGAAACGAATTGGTCGCAGATCGCCCTTCGGGAATGTGTAGGCTCGCACGGTCTTGTCACAGACTCCTAAAACCGTTGCTGCCTCGGTGGTCGTAAGCACAAGTCGCTCAATGTCTT
>Ga0070665_100002758_pt1 | contig 19041 bp, 14 predicted proteins | sample KBSS13metaG_FD_65862 | JGI IMG/M metagenome (GOLD analysis project Ga0070665, IMG submission 65862) | Switchgrass rhizosphere microbial communities from Kellogg Biological Station, Michigan, USA - KBS S1-3 metaG | ecosystem: Host-associated > Plants > Roots > Rhizosphere > Soil ...
GGCGCGGGTAAGAATCCCCTCGAGGCCGCGATAGGCGACGATGGCCGGCGCTGCGCCAAGCGGCCGGTCGGACGAGCCCGGCGCCGGGTCTGCCACGCCGGGGCTCCAAGCGCAATCGCGCGCCAGGCCTTCGGCGTCAGCCAGACGGCGGACCGCCTTCGCGACGCCGGGATCAAGCCAGCGGCCGGCGTCCTGTACAAAGGGCGGATGGGCCGTGAGGCGCTCGACCAGCGGCCGCCCCGCCGCGGCGCATTCTGCGGCGAGGCTCTCGATCTCCGGCCACGGCGCTTCGGGGTTCACGTGATCGACAGTCACCGGCGAAATGCCGCCCCAGTCGTCAAGGCCGGCCGAGATCAGCGCCTCGGTGCGGCCGGGGTTCAGGTTGGGCGGCGACTGGATGCTGACCGCCGGATCAAGGATCAATCGGGCGGCGGCGACCGTCCAGACCAACTCCTCCTCCGAGGGCTCCGGCCAGTTCGCCATCGGCGTGCCGGGCTTCGCCCGGAAATTCTGGATGATGGCCTCCTGCAGGTGGCCATGCCGATGGTGCAGGTCGCGGAGCGCAAAGAGGGCGTCCAGGCGCTCCTCGCGGGTCTCGCCGATGCCGATCAGCAGGCCGCTGGTGAAGGGCACAGCGGCCTCGCCGGCCGCTGCAATGGAGGCGAGCCGGATGGCCGGCTGTTTGTCGGGCGAGCCGAAGTGCGGACCGCCGCGCTGGCACAGGCGCTCCGAAGCACTCTCCAGCATCAGCCCCATGGAGCCGGAGACCTTGCGCAAGCGCGCGTAGTCCTCGGGGGTCAGGACGCCGGCGTTGATGTGCGCGATCAAGCCCGTCTCGGCGAGCACGCGGCCGGCCACGTGCTCCAGGTAGTCGACGGTGGTCGCGAAACCGAGCGTATCGAGCGCCTGACGGGCCGCAGCGTAGCGCAGCTCAGGCTTGTCGCCGAGGGTGAAGAGCGTCTCCTTGCAGCCGGTGGCGGCCCCCCGGCGGGCGATGTCGAGGACCTCGTCGGGCGAAAGGTAGGCCGAGGCCAGCCGGCGCGGCGCCTTGGCGAAGGTGCAGTAGCGGCAGACGTCGCGGCACAGCTGAGTGAGCGGAATGAAGACCTTGCGCGAATAGGTAAGGCGCTCGGGCCCGCGCGCGTCGCGCACGCCGCGGGCCTGAGCGGTCAGGACCTCGAGCGGCGCGGACAGCAGGTGGCCCTTTAGCGTCGAGGTGTTCATGCGACGGCTTCCTCGGTCGAGGCGAAGCCGCGCAAAAGCGCCGCCGTATGGCCGCCGCGCAGGTGCGCAACCGCGTCGAGATCTTCCGGGCGGTCCAGGTCGAAGCCAAGGGTCGGCGCCTCGATCACTCGCGCTTCGAGGCCCAGCGCCGCGGCAGCCGACTGGTGCTTGCGGAAGCTGTCGGGTCCGAAGGCCAGGGGCAGGAGCAGGTCGGCGCGCTGCACCACGCAGGCCGTACCGCCGTCCAGGGTCGCCGGCGCGAGTACAACCGCGCCATCCTGCGCCGCCGCGACGCAGGCGGAAAACTCGGCGGGATCCAGCAGCGGCAGGTCGCCCGGCAGCAAGGCGACGATGGTTTCGGGACCGACGGCGGCGACCCGGCGGCGGGCGTTGGTGAAGGCGCGGTTGAGATCCGGCGGACCGTGTTCGAGGATCACCACGGCGCCGTTGCGCGCCGCCAGGCGGGCGAGCGCCGCCGTCGGCGTGGTCACATAGACGCGGCGGACAGCCGGGCAGCCCGCCAGAGCCTCCAGCATGTCGTGCAGCATCGCCTCGACCAGGGCCTCGCGCTGGCCGTCGTGCAGTCGGCCTCGGCAGCGGGATTTGGCGCCCGGGCCGCCGCGGACCGCGATCACCACTTCGGCCTTCATGACGCCCGCCGCCGTGAGGTCGCGGTCGCGCCGAACAGGGCGCAGAAGGCGAGCGTTTCCTGCGCCAGGCGCACGCGGTCGTCGTCGGAGATCATGACGGCTTCGGTGACGAGCGGCTCCACGCCCGCCGTGCGGAGCGCCGCGGTCTCGCCGCCGTCGGCGGTGTCGATGACCAGGCCATCGAGCAGTCCGCGATAGTGCTTTGCGACCGCGATGACGCCGGGCGTAACGCCGAGTTCGGCCATCAGCTTGGCGGCCGGCCCCTTGAGCGCTCGACCACCGATGATCGGGGAAACCGCCACGATCGGCGCCTTCAGCGCATCGAGCGCGGCCCGCACGCCCGGAACGGCCAGGATGGGATCGACGCTGAGGTAGGGATTGGACGGGCAGACGATGACCGCGGCGAGGTCCGGACGCGACAGCGCGGCGCTGAGGCCGGGGGAGGGCGTCGCATGCGCCGCGCCCTCGAACCGGATGCCCGTGGCGACGGGCCGGCACTGCTCGCCGACGAAGTAGCGCTGGAAGGCGAGTTCGCCCTCTGCGGTCTGGACGATGGTGCGCACCGGTCGGTCGGACATCGGGATCACCGGATGCCGGATGCCGAGCGCGGCGGTGAGGGCGGCGGTGATCTCGGAAAGTGTCTCGCCGGCGGCCAGCCGACGCGTGCGTTCCACGTGCATGGCGAGGTCGCGGTCGCCGAGCTGGAACCAGTCCTCGCCGCCCAACGCGCGGAGCGAAGCCATGAAATTCCAGGTCTCGCCCGCGAGCCCCCAGCCGCGCTGGCGGTCCGACAGGCCAGCGAGGGTGTAGGCTACCGTGTCGATATCCGGGGAGACGTGGAGCCCGAGATGGACGAAGTCGTCGCCGGTGTTGACGACGATGGTGAGGTCCTCCGGCGGGAGCGCACTGGCGAGGCCGAAGGCCAGCTTGGCGCCACCGACCCCGCCGCACAGCGCGATGACATGGCCGCTCATCGGAACAAATCCTTCTCCAGCGGACGCAGCAGGCCGCCCACGCCGGCGTTCTCGTCGGGGTCGTAGGCCGCGCCCCGGACGATCGCCACGGGCGTGCCCTCCGCGGCCTCGCCGATAACCAGCGAGGCCGCGGCGGCGATCTCGTCGGCCACCCCGATCACCGTGGCCTTCAGCTCGCGACCAAAGAGGTCGCTCTCGCCGCGCCGGTCCCGCAGCGGGTTCATGCCGGCCACGCCGATGGCCGAGCCGGTGGTCCCCATGCGCCAGGCGCGGCCCAGGCTGTCCGAGACGATCACCGCCAGGCGCACTCCGAAATGAGCTTGCAGCGCGGCGCGCAGCCCCTGGGCGCTGGCGTCGGGATCGCTCGGCCACAGCAGCACCGAGGGGCCGTCGTCGCCGTTCGGCACGTTGGAGGCGTCGATGCCGGCGTTAGCCAGGACGTGGCCGGTCCGGTGGCGCGCGATGATCACCCCCGGGACGACGCGCATCAGCTCCTGCGCCTCCGCGGCAATCAGTTCGACCACCGCGGGATCCTTTTCCGCCCGGGCGGCTGCGTCGCGCGCCGTAGGGCCCGGCGTGACGCTGGAGAGCTGGACCGCGCGGTCCTCGACCTTGGAGACCACCTTCTGGGCCACGACGACGACGTCGCCGTCCTGCAACGTCTCGCCTGCTGTGCCGAGAGCGGCGGCGATCGCGCCGGCGAGATCGTCGCCCGGCGCGAACAGCGGCAGGCCGGCGACCGGCCGCACGGAGAGGGCGGCGCTCGCGGCGGGGGCGTCTTTCGGCCGGCCGGTGATGCGCACGCCCGATTGTACGAGCTTGTAGCGGCGGTTGAGTTGGATCAGCACCGAGGTCATCGCCTCGGCCGCAGCGGAATTGGCCAGGGGCCCGACGTGCCAGCTGCGCAGGCCCAGTTCGGCGAGCATCGTCCGCACGGCCTCGACCGCTTCAGCGTCGTCGCCGGCGACCAGGACGTCGGCGTCGATCGGACCGCCGCCGGCCAGCTTCTCCGCGCCGATGGTCTGGAGGGCGGAGACCACGCGCACGCCCTCGCCGAGGATCTGGGCGGCCTCCACCGCCGCGCAGCCGGCGGCGGGCAACTGGACCGTGCCCACCTTCGGAGGCCGCAGCGGCACGGTGGTGTCGACGACGATCCGGCCCTGGGCGGCTTCGCGGATCTGGGCCAGTGTGTCGGCGTGGGCCGCATAGGGCACCGTCAGGATGACGATCTCGCCTCGGCCCGTCGCGTCTGCCAGGCCCGCGCCGGAAACGCCGCCGGCGATTCCTGCAGCGAAAGCCTCGGCCTTGGCCGCGTCGCGCGAACCGATGCAGACCTGATGGCCTATGGCGGCGAGCCGCCCTGCCAACGCTGCGCCGAGCGCGCCCGTGCCGCCGATGATCGCGAAACTCGCCAAACGCCGCTCCCTGGCCGCGGTCGCGACCGCGCCGAGGGGAGGCTAGCAGGCCCGTAGCCGGACGCGCTCCTCCCCTTTCTGTGTTTTGTGCCGGAACTATAGACTCTTATAATCATGATGATCAATATGCCCCAAAATACGATGGGCGAGGAGGAAGCGGATGGCGGAAGCGTCGATGGCGGACGGGCTGTTCGAGGTCGCGGGCGGGGTTCCGCACCTGATCGGTGGCCGCCGCAAGAGCGACGGCAGGGTGGTCTTCCCGAAGCCGCAGGGCTCGGAAGGCGAGGACTATGAGCCCGTGCGGCTCGCGCACGAGGGCCTCCTCTGGTCGTTCACGGTGCAGCGCTTCAGGCCGAAATCGCCGCCCTACGCAGGCGCGGAGGATGAGGCCAGCTTCAAGCCCTATGCGCTTGGTTATGTGGAACTGCCCGGACAGGTGATCGTCGAGAGCCGTATCGAGACGGAGGATTTCACCGCCCTGACCGTCGGCATGCCCATGCGCCTGAAGCTCGTGCCCTTCCGCAAGGCCGGCGGCGACGTGCTCGCCTACGCCTTCGAACCCGCCGCCTGAGGAGAACCGCGATGACCGATGTCCACATCGTAGGCGCGGGGATCCATCCCTTCGGCCGCCACGACGACAAGTCCGGCCTCGACCAGGGAGTCTTCGCGGCCCGCGAGGCGCTGGACGACGCCGGCCTGCCCTGGAGCGACATGCAGTTCGGCTTCGGCGGCTCCTCGGCGGCCGGCAACGCCGACGCCGTCCTGCCGCGGCTGGGCCTGACCGGCGTGCAGTTCATCAACGTCGCCAACGGCTGCGCCACCGGCGGCTCCGCCCTGCTTGCGGGCTACTGGGCGATCAAGTCCGGCGAGTTCGACCTGGGCATGGTGGTTGGCTTCGACAAGCACCCGCGCGGCGCCTTCAATCCGGACCCGGCCGACTGGGGCCTGCCCGACTGGTACGGCGAGATCGGCCTGATGCTGACCACCCAGTTCTTCGGCAACAAGATCAACCGCTACATGGGCCTGCACGGGATCAGCCCGACGACGCTGGGCCGGGTGGCGGAGAAGGCCTTCGAGAACGGCGTCCGCACCCCGCACGCCTGGCGACGCGAGCCCATTGGCCTCAACGCCATCATGAGTTCGCGGATGATCTCCGACCCGCTGACCCAGTACATGTTCTGCTCGCCGGCCGAGGGCGGCGCGGCGCTGGTGCTGGCGTCCGACCGCAAGATGCGCGAGCTGGGCCTCGCCGGGCCGAAAGTGCGCGGCGCCGCCGTTCGCACTCGGGTCAACGGCTCCTTCGAGGTCTTCTCGCCCTCGCTCGACATCGAGCGCGGCCCATCGCCGACCCAAATCGCGTCGAAGGCCGCCTACGAGATGGCCGGCGTCGGGCCCTCTGACATCGACGTGGCCCAGCTCCAGGATACCGAGAGCGGCGCCGAGATCATGCACATGGCCGAGAACGGCTTCTGCGCCGACGGCGAGCAGGAGCGGCTGCTGGAAGAGGGCGCGACGCGGCTCGGCGGCAAGCTTCCGATCAACACCGACGGCGGGTGCCTGGCCTGCGGAGAGCCGATCGGCGCCTCCGGCCTGCGCCAGGTCTACGAGAACGTCCAGCAACTGCGCGGCCGCGCCGACGGCCGCCAGGTGGCGGACGCCCGGCTGGGCTACAGCCAGGTCTACGGAGCCCCCGGCCTGTCCGGCGTGGTGATCCTGGAAGCCTGATCCGCAAGACCGACAAACGAAAACGCCACGGGAGGCGCTCAGTGAACTTCGAACACACCGACCAGGCCAAGCATTGGATCGACCGCGTCCAGCGCTTCATGGACGAGCACATCTATCCGAACCTGGAGACCTACCAGCGCCAGGAACACGAGGGCGATCGCTGGAAGGCCGTGCCCATCGTCGACGAGCTGAAGGCCAAGGCCAAGGCGCAGGGTCTCTGGAACATGTTCATGCCGCCGCACAGCGGCCAGGTGCATGTGGATGACACCTTCGAGTTCGAGGGCGTGCAGCTGACCAACCTCGAATACGCCGCCGTCGCCGAGCTGATGGGCAAGGTCGGCTGGTCTTCGGAGGTGTTCAACTGCGCCGCCCCGGACACCGGCAACATGGAAGTGCTGATGCGTTACGGCACTCTGGCCCAGAAGGAACGGTGGCTGCGGCCGCTGATGAATGGCGAAACCCGCTCGGCCTTCCTGATGACCGAGCCGGCGGTCGCCTCCTCGGACGCTTCGAACATCGAGACCCGCATCGAGCGGGACGGCGATCACTACGTGATCAATGGCCGCAAGTGGTTCTCCTCGGGCGCCGGGCACCCGCGCTGCAACGTCTATATCGTCATGGGCAAGACCGATCCTGGCGCGCGCACCTACGACCAGCAGTCCATGGTCCTTGTGCCGGCCGATGCGCCCGGGATCACCATCGAGCGGATGCTGCCGGTGTTCGGCTACGACCACGCCAGCCACGGCGGCCACGCCCAGGTGCTGATGGAGAATGTCCGCGTGCCGGTCGAGGAAGCTCTTTTGCTGGGCGAAGGTCGGGGCTTCGAGATCGCCCAGGGCCGGCTCGGCCCCGGCCGGATCCATCACTGCATGCGCATCGTCGGGGCCTGCGAGGTGGCCCTGGAAAAGATGTGCCGCCGGCTGCTGAGCCGCACGGCCTTCGGCAAGACCATCGCCGAGCACTCGGTCTGGGAGCAGCGGATTGCAGATGCGCGCATCGACATCGAGATGTGCCGCCTGCTCTGCCTGAAGGCGGCCGACATGATGGATCGGGCGGGAAACAAGAGCGCGCGCGGCGAGATCGCCATGATCAAGGTCGCCGCCCCGCGCATCGCCTGCAAGGTCATCGATGATGCGATCCAGGCCCACGGCGGCGCGGGCGTGACCGCCGACTTCGGGCTCGCCGAGCTCTATGCCTCAAACCGCATCCACCGCATCACCGACGGCCCCGACGAGGTGCATGCGCGCACCGTCGCCCGGATGGAGTTGGGCAAGTATGGCGAGCAAGCCGCGCGTCGGCAGGCCGCCTGAAAGGGCGCGCGATGAGCGACTTCTTGGACGACGCACACGCCGCCTTCCGCCGCGAGGTGCTGGCCTTCCTCGATGGGAAGCTGACGCCTGAGCTGAAGGCGGCCACGGCGCGCCAGGCTGGAGTGTTCTCGGAGGGCGACCTGTGCCGCCGCTGGCACAAGATCCTCTACGAGCAGGGCTGGGTGGCGCCGGCCTGGCCGAAGGAATACGGCGGCCCCGGCTGGACGCCCCTGCAGCGCTTCATCTTCGCCGATGAGTGCGCGAAGGCGGGCGCGCCGGTGCTGCCGGCCATGGGTCTACAGATGTGCGGCCCGGTGCTGATGGGCTGCGGTACGGCCGAACAGAAGGCCTTCTTCCTGCCCCGCATGCTGTCGGGCGAGCACTACTGGTGCCAGGGCTATTCCGAGCCGCAGTCCGGCTCGGACCTGGCGTCGCTGCAGACCCGCGCCGTCCGCGACGGCGATGACTATGTCGTGACGGGAACCAAGCTGTGGACCACCCATGCGCACTACGCGAACTGGATGTTCCTGCTGGTCCGCACCGCCGTCGAGGGTAAACCGCAGGCGGGGATCAGCTTCCTGCTGACGCCGATGGACGCGCCGGGGATCTCGGTCCAGCCGATCATCAGCATCTCGGGCGAGCACGAGGTGAACCAGGTCTTTTTCGACGACGTGCGCGTGCCGGTGGCGAACCGGGTCGGCGAGGAGAACCAGGGCTGGACGGTGGCGAAATACCTCCTGGAGTTCGAGCGCGGGGCAGGGGCGGCGGCGAGCGGCCTGCGCTCGCTGCTGCGCAACGCCCGGGTCATCGCCGAGGCCGAGGGGTGGTGGGGCGAGGCGCCCGACTTCCGCCGCCGCTGGATGGCGCTCGAGATTGAGCTGGACGGCCTGGCCGCCGCCGAACGCGAGGCGGCTCAGGCGCTTTCAGCGGGGCGCAGCATCGGCGACGCGACAGCCTCGCGCCTCAAGCTCACCGTCAGCCATTTGCTGCAGTCGATCACCGAATTGGGGCTCGAGGCGCTGGGCCATTACGGCCGGCCGGACCAGCGCGAGGCGCTCGGCCTGGGCGCGAACCAGCCGCCGGTAGGGCCGGAGCACGCCCGCACGCCCACCGCCAAGTACCTCAACAGCCGCGCGGCGACGATCTACGGCGGCTCCAGCGAGGTGCAGCACAACATTCTGGGGCGGATTCTGCTCGGGACCTAGGTCGGCGGGTATTGATCATTATGATAATCATCGTCATAATCTCCCCAACGACTGCAGCCTGAGCCCTTCCAAGGGCCTTCCGGCGCGGCGCGGGACCGCGGGCGGTCCCGGAGAACATCGGGCCTTGGAGGGAACGAAGTGAACGCGATCGTCAAAGAATTCAAAGTCATCGACAGCGACACCCACGTGATCGAGCCTTACGATCTGTGGACCACGCGCATCTCCAAGAAATACGCGGAGAAGGTCCCGCAGGTGCGCTGGGACCCGAACATGAACGAGGACGCCTGGTACTTTAACGGCGAGCGCACCGGCGCGGCCGCGGGCGCGGCCATGGCCGGCTGGCATGAATACCCGCCCAAGCGGCCGCAGAAGCTGGAGATGGTCGACCCGTCCCTCTACCAGAACACCGCTCGCCTCAAGAAGATGGACGAGTACGGCATCTACGCTCAGATCCTCTATCCCAACGTCGCGGGCTTCGGCGCCGGGCGCTTCCTGGGCCTGGGCGACCAGGAGCTGATGCTGCTCTGCGTCAAGGCGTACAATGACTGGCTGACCGAATGGGCCAGCGCCGATCCCAAACGCCTGATCGCCCAGTGCGCACTGCCGTTCTGGGACCTGGACGAGACCGTCAAGGAGATGACCCGCTGCGCTCGGATGGGCCACAAGGGCGTCATCTTCTGCGCCGAGCCGGAGACCTTCGGCCTGCCCAAGCTCACCGACCCGCATTGGGACCGGCTTTGGGCCGCCGCCCAGGAGCTCGGCCTGCCGATCAACTTCCACGTCGGCGCGGGAGACATGTGGTACTTCGACATGATGCACCCCTCGGTGAAGCCGCACGCGGCCTTCGCCTCGATGGGCGCGCTGTTCTCGCTCGACCTGGCGCAGACCATCGCCCAGCTCACCTGCGGCGGCGTCTGCTATCGCTTTCCGAAGCTCAATTTCGTCGTGGTCGAAAGTGGCGTGGGCTGGATCCCCTATCAGCTGGCCAGCCTCGACTACCAGTGGCTGAACTGCGGCGCGCACAAGGAGAACCCGGAGTACAAGCTCTTGCCGAGCGAGTTCTTCAAGCGTCAGATCTACGGCTCGTTCTGGTTCGAGAAGAAGACCCTGAAGCCGACCATCGACATCATCGGCGCCGACAACATCCTCTACGAGACCGACTTCCCGCACCCGACCAGCATGAGCCCGGGGCCGGCCACGTCGGCGACCTATCCGGCCCTCTACATGGAAGAGGCGTTCGAAGGCGTCGCGCGGTCGGACGTGGAGAAGATCGTCCACGGCAACGCGGCCAAGATTTACCACCTGGACTAGGGTCTCCCCAGGACCTGTCGCGGCCGGGCGCGAGCCCGGCCGCACCTTTCAACCGCGAGCAGCAAGGCATCGCGGGCATCGAATGCGGGAGGCGCGGATGGCGGACTATTTCGACATGACCGGCAAGGTCGTCCTGGTGACCGGCGGCAGCCGGGGCCTGGGCTATGAAATGGTCAAGGCGTTCGCCGCTTCCGGCGCCGATGTGATCGTCGCCAGCCGCAAGCTCGAGCCTTGCGAGGCGGTGGCCGAGGAGGTCCGGGCGATGGGCCGGCGCGCGCTGCCGGTCGCTTGCCACGTGGGCCAATGGGAGGCGATCCCGGCTCTGGTCGAAGCGGCCTACGACACCTTCGGCAGGGTCGACGTGCTGGTGAACAACGCCGGCATCGCCCCCACCGCGCCGCGCTCGTCGGAGGTCACTGAGGAGCTGTTCGACAAGACAGTCGGCGTCAATTTCAAGGGCCCGTTCCGGCTGTCGGCTCTTATCGGCGACCGGATGGTCAAGGCCGGCTCCGGCGCCATCATCAACGTCAGCAGCACCGCCGCGATCTCGCCGAGCAAGACCTATCCGGTGTACGCGGGAGCCAAGGCGGCGCTGAACATCATGACCCAGGACCACGCCCTGGAGTTCGGACCGAAGGTGCGGGTCAACGCCATCATGTGCGGCCCGTTCTGGACCGACATCGCCAAGTCCTGGCGCGAGGAAGCCGACCGCACTTCGCCGGCGGCGGTCGGGCGCATCGGTCGGCCCGAGGAGATCGCGACCACGGCGCTCTATCTGGCCAGCGACCGTTCGAGCTTCACCACCGGCGCGATCATCCGCCTCGACGGGCTGGTGCCATGAGCAGCGCCGCCGCACCCCCGCGCAAGTACCTCGGCGATACGGTTGAGGTGAAGGCCGCCCACCGGATCGACGAGGCGCGCCTGGCGCAGTTCCTAGGCGACGTGGTCCCGGGGTACGCCGGACCGCTGGAGGTCCGTCAGTTCGAAGGGGGACAATCCAACCCCACCTACCTCCTGACCACGCCCGGCGCGAAGTACGTCCTGCGGCGCAAGCCGCCCGGCGTCCTCCTGAAATCCGCCCACGCCGTGGACCGCGAGTTCCGGGTCATGCGCGCCCTGTTCGAGCAGGGTTTCCCTGTCCCTGAGCCCCTGGCGCTCTGCGAGGACGACACGGTGCTCGGCACGGCGTTCTACGTGATGCGCCACGTGCCCGGCCGGGTGTTCCTGATCAGCGCCATGCCTGACCTGACGCCGGCGGAACGGGCGGCGGTGTACGACTCCGCGAACGAGACCCTGGCGCGACTGCACGCCATCGACCACGTCGCATCGGGACTCGAGGACTTCGGCCGCGCCGGCGACTATTTCGGCCGCCAGATCGGCCGGTGGAGCCAGCAGTACCAGGCCTCACGCACGGAAGACGTCGCCGAGATGGACCGGTTGATGGACTGGCTGCCGAAGGCCCTGCCGCCGCAGGGCGAGACCCGCCTGATCCATGGCGACTACTCGTTCCACAATCTGCTGATCCATCCCACGGAGCCGCGTGTGGTCGCCGTTCTGGACTGGGAGCTCTCGACCACAGGCGATCCGATCGGCGACCTGACCTACCACGGCATGGAGTGGTATCGGCCAGACGACGGCGATGCGCGGGGAACCCTGCGTGACCTCGATCTGACCGCGCTCGGGATCCCGGATCTGGAAAGCTATGTGACCCGCTACTGCGAGCGGGTCGGACGTCCGCCGATCGGGAACCTCGGGTTCTACAAGGCCTACAACCTGTTCCGCGTGGCCGCGATCGTCCAAGGGATCGTCGGCCGCGCCCTGCAGGGTAACGCCGCGGCCGCGGGCGCCGCACAGCAGGCGTCGCGTGTGCGTCCGCTCGCCGAAGCCGCCTGGGCCTACGCCAGGGACGCCGGTGCGGCCTGAGCCAAAGCCCGAAGGAGATCGACCATGACGCCCGCCGTCCAACGTCAGTGGCTGGTCGCCGGCCGGCCAGCCGGCCGCGCACTGGAGCCTACGGATTTCCGCCTCGCCGAGGCGCCGGTGCTCGCGCCGGGCGAGGGGCAGGTGCTCGTGCGGACCGCTTATCTCGGCTTCGACCCCGCGCAGAAGAGCTGGATGGAGAATGCCGCCAGCTACATGGAACCGGTGGAGATCGGCGGGGTGATGCCGGGCTCCGGCGTCGGCGTGGTCCAGGAGTCGCGGCATCCCGACTTCGTCCCTGGCGACGTCGCCTATGGCCATTTCGGATGGCAGGAGTTCGCCACGGTGCCGGCCGCAGGGCTCGCCAAGGCGCCCGACGGAGTCTCCCTCAGCGCCGTGCTCAGCGTCCTGGGCGGCACCGGGCGCACCGCCTACCTGGCTCTGATGAAGGTGGGCAAGCCGGTCGCCGGCGACACCCTGGTGATCTCGGGCGCCGCAGGCGCCACCGGCTCGCTCGTGGGCCAGCTTGGCAAGATCGCCGGATGCCGAGTGATCGGCATAGCCGGAGGCCCGGAGAAGTGCGCCTGGCTGGTGGACGTGCTCGGCTTCGACGGGGCCATCGATTACCGCAACGAGAAAGTCCGGTCCCGCCTGCGCGACCTCTGTCCGGGCGGCATCGACATCTTTTTCGACAATGTCGGCGGCGAGATTCTCAACGACGCCTTGGCGCGGCTGGCGCCGCGGGCCCGGGTGGTGATCTGCGGTGGCATCTCCCGCTACAACTTCGACCCGCGCAGCCCCGAGATGCCGCCCGGGCCCCGCAACTACTTCAACCTGGTCTTCACCGGAGCGACCATCCAGGGGTTTTTGATGCCTCACTACGAGCGCGACTACCCCGAAGCCGACGCACGGCTGGCGGACTGGATCCGCACGGGTCGGGTCCAGCCCAGGGCGGATATCCAGACCGGTTTCGAGAACGCGCCCGCCACGCTGATGCGCCTCTTTGAAGGTCGCAACATCGGCAAGCAACTCCTCAAGGTCGCCGACCTCTAGGCGCGCGCAGCCCCATAGATATCGCCGATATGTGAAATCGCACGGATGCTTGACATTCGGATGATCATCATCATGATCATCCTATAATAATGTAAGTAGGGAATGACGCCTGGGATGACCGTTTGCTCCGCGTTTGCGGGGAGGCGGGGCCGCGGATCCGCAAGGGCCCCGCGCCAAGAATCTCGCCCGCTCACGCGGATGTCCTTCCCCACGAAAAATCACCGTCCAGCAGGACGGGGCAGCGATCCTAGGGGAGGAGACGGATGCTTATTTCCACCGCTCAGCGTAAAGCCGAGCTCAGGGGGCGCGTCGCGATCGGCGCGCTCTTGGCCGGCGTCGGACTGATGGCGACGCCTGCGATAGCGCAGCAGGCGGCAGGCACGGCGGCGACACCGGCGGCGCCGAGTGCGTCCCCCCAGGTTGCGGAGGTGATCGTAACCGCCACCCGCCGGGAGGAGGCGCTCAGCAAGGTGCCGGTGGCCGTCACCGCCCTCAGCGGCGACCAGGTCAAATCGAACCACGTCAACAACTTCGCCGACGTGCCCTCGATGGTTCCCGGCGCGACCTTCGTCAGCACCAAGGGCCAGAGCACGGCCAATATCCAGCTGCGCGGCCAGGCCACGGGCAACGACGCGCCCGCGTTGGAGCTGCCGGTCGCCATCTTCCAGGACGAAATCTACTACGGCACGCTCGCCTCGTTCGACGCCGACTTCTTCGACATCCAGCAGCTGGCCATCCTGCGCGGTCCGCAGGGGACGACCTTTGGCCGCAACGTGGTCGGCGGCGCGCTGCAGATCACCAGCAACAAGCCGAAACTGGGCGACCAGTTCGGCGAGGTCAATCTCACCGTCGACACCTACGGCCGGCACGACTCGTCCGGCTTCGAGAGCCAGGGCTTCGTCAACCTGCCGATCAACGACGAGGCCGCAGCGCGCATCGCCTACAGCGTGAAGAACGTCGACGGCTACATGTACAACGTGGTCACCGGCCATAACCTCAGCGACCAGAAGAGCTACGCCATTCGGCCTTCGGTCATGTGGCAGCCGACCGATGACCTGAAGCTGACGGCCTTCCTCCAGTACAACCACGAAAACATGTACTCGACGGGCTATCACTACTTCGGCGGCGGCTCGCTCGTGGCCAACACGCACGCGATCTCCAACAATCCCTGGGACGTCTTCCAGGACGAGGATGGTCAGACGCGTCGCGACATCGTCGCCACCCAGCTGCGCGCCGACTGGGAGCAGCCCATCGGGACGTTCACCTCGCTGACCAGCTACCGGACGCTCGACTCCTTCTACAAGGACGACGGCGACAACAGCCCCCTGCCGCTGAACAAGCCCAGCATCAACCGCAGCAAGGAATTCCAGTTCAGCCAGGAGTTCCGGCTGACCTCGCCCGCCGGCAAGCGCATCGAATATATCGCCGGCCTCTACTACAGCTTCGAGAACCTGAAGAAGGCGATCACCTTCGGCTTCAACGGGACCATCCCGCAATCGCGGCTGTCGGTGTTGACCGGCGGTACGCGGCAGGACGCGGTGGTCACGGGCGACGCCCACGTGCTGAGCCTCGCGCCCTATGCCGACGTGAAGTTCCACGCCACCGACCAGCTCGCGCTGACGGTCGGCGCCCGCTACTCCATCGAGGATAAGAACGGCTACACCAACCACAATGCGCGCACCGTCTTCTACGGCGCGCCGTTCGACGTGCAGTTCGATCACAAGTGGACCAAGTTCACACCGCGCGCGATCCTCGAGTACACGCCGACCGATGGGGTCATGCTGTACGGAAGCGCCTCCACGGGCTTCAAGGGCGGCGGCTGGTCGCTGACCAGCACGAACCCGGCGGCGGCCGTGACCCCGCTCCAGCCCGAAGAGAGCACCAGCTACGAGCTCGGCTCAAAGCTGAAGCTGTTCGACAATCGGCTGTCCTTCAACGTCGCCGCCTACCGGGCCAAGACCAAGGACGTACAGGTCCGCACGCTGGTCAACGGCGTGCTGAACGACACCAACGCCGGCGGCCAGCTGGTCAAGGGGATCGAGGTCGAGACCGTGGCGGCGCCCATCAGCGGCCTGACCCTGGGGATCAACTACGCCTATACCGACGCGGTCTACACCTCGTTCACGGGTTGCGCCGTGGGGATCGACTGCACCGGAAACCCGGTGCCCTTCACGCCCAAGAACGACCTGAAGGTATTCGTCACCTACAGCTTCGACGTGGCCAGCGGCAGCGTGACCCTGCATGCCGACGACCAGTGGGCGAGTTCGTTCCAGGTCTCCCCGACCCGCGCCCAGCCGATCGGCGTCACCCACACCGCCCGCAAGGACTTCTTGAACCTCTCGGCGACCTACGAGCCGCAGAACGCGTCGTGGCGGTTGCAGATCTGGGCCAAGAACGTGCTGGATCGCTGGAGCATGCCGGCGCCCTCGAACTACAACTTCTACTTCCTGACGCCGACCGAGAGCGCGGCCCTGGAAGTCGACCGCGGCGTCATCAATCCGCCCCGGCAGATCGGAGCGACGTTCACCTACAAGTTCCAGTAGCTTTCCCGAGGTTTCCCGTGGGGTCGCATCAGCGCCCCGCGGGGGCCCCTCAGCCCGCGGCGCCCCCGACGGCGTCAGTCAGGTCAGGTCGATCATGCGCAGGTCCGCGCCGCACGAGCCCTCCCTTCGCTACAGCTGGTTCGCGCTCGCGATCCTCTTCGTCCTGGCGCTCTCCAACTACCTCGACCGCACGATCCTCTCGATCATGCAGGTGGCCCTGAAGCGCGATCTGGGGCTGAGCGACACTCAGCTCGGCACGCTCACCGGCCTGTCGTTCGCGGTCTTCTACACCACGCTCGCCCTGCCGATCGCCCGGATCGCCGATCGCGTGGCGCGCAAGTACGTACTGGCCTGCGCCCTGACGGTCTGGACCCTGGCGACGGCGGCGAGCAGCCTGGCGGGCGGCTATCTCTCGCTGCTGGCCTGCCGGGTCGGCGTCGCGGCCGGGGAGGCGGGCTGCGTGCCGGCCACTCATTCCCTGATCTCCGACTACTTCCCGCGGCATCGCCGCGCGACCGCGATGGCCGTCTGGGGCCTCGCCCTGCCGCTTGGCGGGATGCTCGGCTTTGCGGTCGGCGGCCAGCTCACCGCCGCCGTGGGCTGGCGCCACGCGTTCCTGCTGGTGGGGCTCGGGGGCCTGCTCATCGTGCCGGTGCTGCTGATCTTCCTCAAGGAGCCGAAGCGGGGTCGGTTCGACGGCGCGACGCCTGGGGGGGACGCCGGCCCGCGCCGGACAACGGCCGACTCGCTGCGCCTGCTGTGGAACCTCCGCTCCTACCGCTATCTGGTGATCGGCGAGGCGCTGCAGGCCTGGGCGCAGAACGGGATGATGTCCTGGAACGCCCCCTTCTACAGCCGGCTACACCACATGCCCCTGGCCGAGCTCGCCACCTGGCTGGCGCTGATCACTGGCTTTGGCGGGGCGGCCGGCACCTTTCTGGGCGGGGCGCTGGCGGAGCGGATGGCGAGGCGCGACGTGCGTTGGTACATGCGCGTACCGGCGATTGCGGCTTTCCTGACCGTGCCCTTCGCCCTTGGTCAGTACTTCGTCGGCGACGTCTACCTGTCGCTGGTTCTGGCGATCGTCCCGGCGGTCATGGTCAATGTCTACATGGCGCCGGGCAACGCGGTGTCGCAGTCGCTGGTGCCCGCCGACATCCGCGCCTTCACCTCGGCGGTGTTCGTGCTGGTCGTCAGCATCGGCGGCTTCGGCCTGGGCCCGACGGTGGTGGGCGCGCTCAGCGATCTCTTCGCGGATCGCTTCGGAATGGGCGAGACCTCGCTGCGCTACGCCCTGCCGACGGTGGTGTTGCCGGCTCTGGCGGCGGCGGCGCTGTTCTGGCGTTCCAGCGTGCACCTGCGCGACGAGATGGCGCCCCTGCACCAGACCGCAGGCGACGAGGGCGGCGTCGGGGTGGATTCGGCCATCGCGGCGGCCGCGCCGCGCTGAAGATCAGGTCGTCAGCGCCACTGCACCTTCTCGCCGACCTTCAGCGGCCAGAAGGCCTTGAAGTCTTCCACCGCGTGGCGGATGTGCTCGCGCATGAGGCTGGCGGCCAGTTCGGCGTCGCCGGCGATGATGGCCTCGGCCAGCCCCCGATGGTCGTGAACAATCTGCTGCTCCAACTCGCCCCGCTCGGCGCTGGTCAGCACCTGCTCGGTGACGATGAAGCCGATCGACCTCAGCGACAATGCCAGCACGCGGTTGTCGGCGAGCTCGGCGACGATGTCGTGGAACTGCAGGCCCTCGCGCACCGCCCAGGCGTGGTCCTCGTCGAGGAACGGGCTGAGCGAGGTGCGCACCTTTTCCCGGTCAGGGTTGAGCGCCGCCAGCCGCGCCAACAGAGGCTCGGACTCCACCCAGGCCTCCAGCAGCTCGTCGTAGTTGGCGCCCAGCATGTGCAAGTGGAGGGTCAGGGTGCGCGACAGGTTGCCCGGCAACACCCGGCCGACCACGGTGCCGGCGCCCGGCCCGGGGCGGATCCCGATCAGACCCTGGACTTCCAGCAGACGCAGGGCTTCGCGCAGAGACGAGCGGCTGACGCGGTATTGCACCAGCATCTCGGCCTCGAGCGGCAGACGGTCGCCCGGCTGCATGTCCTGGCGCACGATGTCGCGGACGATCTCCAGCGCCACCACCTCTGAAGTCTTCAGCGTACGGCGCGTCAGCTCGTAGGACACCGGCCGAACCGAGGTGTCCCTGGTTTCCGTCGCCGGTCGGGCCCCTCTTCCACGCGCGCTCATATGATCGACTTCTCCTGTCAGCCCTGCAGGGGACCAGACTTACCCCGATTTGCTCGCAACGAGGCGAGCGTAATGCAACCCCGGGTCCCCAGTGGTGAGGATCGCGGGAGGTTTAATGATCATCATTGCGACAGATCAAAGCAAGTCGCGGGTTTGCAGCGCGTCACGTCCGGCTCGGAACCCGGGCGCGACGTTGACACGCGGGATTGGGAGTTCATAATGATGATCATAATAGACAAGCCGAACACCGGCTGGAACTAGGGAGCGCGCCGCCGGGCGCTGAGTTCATCATGCCGACCACCGTGGCGCGTGCTGAGTCCGCCGCTTACGCCGGGCCGAGCCGGACGCCGAGCGCTCGCCGCGGTCCGCTTGCGGGGATTCGCGTGGCGGACTTCTGCTGGATGGGCGTTGGCGCCTGCGCCACCCGCCTGTTGGCCGACTTCGGGGCCGAAGTGATCCGCATCGAGGACCGCAACCGGCTCGACATGCCGAGGCGCCTGCCGATCTACAAGGGCGAGGCGCGAACCTATGGCGAGGAAGACGCCAATCCCGACCCCAACAAAGGCGGGCTGTTCAACAACTACAACCGCAACAAACTGGGCGTGACCATCAACATGCGCAGCCCCAAGGGCCGCGCGCTCGCCGACCGGCTGATCGCCAGCTCAAGCGTCGTGACCGAGAATTTCGCGCCCGGCGTGATGGAGCGCTGGGGCCTGACCTATGAGCGGTTGAGCGCCCTTTCGCCCGAGATCATCTATGCGCGGATGAGCGGCTTCGGCCACACCGGGCCGCACGCCGAGCATCGCAGCTACGGTCCGATCGTCCAGGCGGTGTGCGGGCTCTCCTACATCAGCGGACTACCCGGCGAGGAGCCGTCCGGCTGGGGGCTGTCCTACATGGACAACGAGGCGGCGTTCTTCAACGCGTCGGCCCTGCTGACGGCGATCTACCATCGCAACCTGACGGGCGAGGGCGCCGAGATCGACGTCTCGGCCGTGGAGGCCGGCATCAACCTGCTCGGGCCGATTCTTCTGGACGCCTCGGTGAACGGCCGCACGACACGCGATGGCGACTTCCCGACCGGCAACCGTCTGGAGCATCCCGACGCCGCGCCGCATGGGGTCTACCCTTGCGCCGGCGAGGACCGCTGGATCGCCATCGCGGTCTTCAATGACACGGAGTGGCGGGGCCTCGTATCGGTGATGGGCGATCCAGCCTGGGCGAGCGAGGCGCGTTTCGCCAGCCAGGCGGCGCGCTTCGCCAACCAGGACGGGCTCGATGCGCTGGTCGGCGCCTGGACCAGGGACAAGGACCGCTACCAGATAATGCACGCCCTGCAGGCCGCCGGCGTCGCCGCGGGCGCCGTGCAGACGGCCGAGGACACCAACGACCACGATCCGCAGATCGCCGGTCGCGGCCTCTTCTTCGAACTCGACCATCCCGTGATCGGCGAGGCGCGGTTCGAGG
>Ga0070665_100002759_pt1 | contig 19041 bp, 20 predicted proteins | sample KBSS13metaG_FD_65862 | JGI IMG/M metagenome (GOLD analysis project Ga0070665, IMG submission 65862) | Switchgrass rhizosphere microbial communities from Kellogg Biological Station, Michigan, USA - KBS S1-3 metaG | ecosystem: Host-associated > Plants > Roots > Rhizosphere > Soil ...
TGCTCGACGTCAAGCCGCTCGGCGCCGACGGCGCGATCGTCCTCGGCCGCTGGAAGCTCGACGGGCCGCAGGCCGGCGCCGGCGTGTTCTCGCTCGCGTTGCAGCGCACGCGCGACGGCTGGCGCATCGTCCACGACCACACGTCGTTAGGCAGCGACGCCAAACCTTAGCTGGAGCGGTGGCGCTTCTCGGACGTACGCGCCACCGAGCGAGTCTCGTCGCCGAGATACTCCCAGTGCCACGCCTCGCCCGGAACCGTGCGGTGGAACCCGTACACCGCGGCGTGCTCGCGCAGCCAGTCGTACGCGTGCGAGTCGGTCACGTACAGATCGAGCGCGCGCCCGCTCTCGTGGTTCGAGAAGCCCGGCGGCGCCGCGAGGTTGCCGCGGCCGCGGCGGTAGTCCTTGTACAGCGCCGCCTGCTTCTTGAAGCTGCGGAACCCGGAGCGAATCGCGAGCTTCACGCCGGCCTTGCGCGCCGCCTTCTGCATGACGCGGAACGCCTTCGCGGTGTGCGCCTCGACGTCCTTGCCGTCGACGTCGACGATCTTGATCGTCGTCTTCTCACCGCCGACGTAGCCCGTCGCGTTGCGCGCTTCCGCCGATGCAGAGAGCACGAGCGCGATCAGGATCACGAAACGGCGCATGGGTCGACGAGCGGCCATTCTCGTCGAACCGGCCTCGGTGGGCAACTACTTAGGCGTCCTCTTCGGGCAATTCGAGCTCGCGATTGCCGACCCAGCCCTTCGCGCGGAACCACCACAGGCAGCCACCCGCGATGAGCGCCATGAGCCCGAGCGCGGCTGGATAGCCCCACTCCTCCTCGAGCTCCGGCATGTGCTTGAAGTTCATCCCGTAGACGCCGGCGACGAACGTGATCGGCAGCATCACCGTCGCGATCAGCGTGAGCGTCTTCATGATGTCGTTCATGCGATTGCTCTGCACGCTCAAGTACGCCTCGAGCGCCGACGTCACGAGATCGCGATAGCTCTCGACGAGGTCGCTCACGCGCAGGAAGTGATCGTAGACGTCGCGATAGAACGGCGTCGCGTCTTTCGGGATCTGCTCGAACTCGCCGCGCCCGAGGTGCAGCAGGATCTCGCGCTGGTGGATCGCCATCCGGCGCAGCCCGAGCAGCATGCGCTTGAACCGGAGGATCTTGCGCATCACCGGTGGGCCGAGCTTGGTGCCGGCCTTGCGCAGCACCTCGTTCTCGAGGTCTTCGATCTGCGCGTCGACATCGTCGATCACGGGCAGGTACTGGTCGACGACGTGATCGAGCAGCGCGTGCGCGAGATAGGCCGGGCCCTTCGCGAGCAGCTTCGGGTTGCGATCGAGCTCGGCGGCGACGTCGTCGCACAGGTGATACGTGTCGTGCGTGATCACGAACGTCTTGCCGATGACGATGTCGAGCTCCGCGAGCTCGATGCCTCGCTTGACGCTCTTGATCCCGTGCACGATCACGTAGAGGTAGCTGTCGTAGCTCTCGACCTTGGGCGCCGGACGATCCGACCAGATGTCCTCGATCGTCAGCGGGTGCAGATGCAGCGTCTCGGCGAGGAGCTTGTCGCACGCGTGATCCTGCTGCTCGAGCTCGATCCAGATCGGCACCCCGGAGGTCAACGCCCCGTCGATCTCCTTGGCGTCCGAGGTGACGCGGATCTGCTCACCCATCAGGATGCGCGCGTGCATGCGAACAGCCTTATCATGCGTGCCTATGTCCGATCTCGCCCAACGCTTCGCCGACGCACAGGCTCGCATCAAACCCGTCACCGGTCTCGGCAACGACACGCTGCTCGAGCTCTACGCGCTGTTCAAGCAGGCGACGGCGGGCGACGTCACCGGCAGCCGCCCCGGCATGATGGACGTCAAAGGTCGCGCGAAGTTCGACGCGTGGACCAAGCGCAAGGGCATGACGAAGGACGCCGCGATGGAGGCCTACGTCACGCTCGTCGCCAAACACGCGAGCCACGCCAAATGATCGGCTGGGACCTGCGCGGCAAGACCGCGCTGGTCACGGGCGGCACGAAGGGCATCGGCCGCGCGATCGCCGAGGAGCTCGCGCAGCTCGGTGCGCACGTCACGATCGTCGCGCGGACGGCGAGTGACGTCGCCGCGACCGCATCTGCGATCGGCGGTGCGGGCATCGTCGCCGACGTCGCGACCGAGCGCGCGAAGATCGTCGCGTCGATCCAAGGCCCGTTGCACGTGCTCGTGCACAACACCGGCACGAACATCCGCAAGCCGCTCGTGCAGTACGACGACGCGATGTGGGAGCGGATCCTGACGACCAACCTGACGTCGGCGATCTTGCTGTCGCGCGATCTCCATCCGCGGTTGTGCGAAGCGCGCGGCGCGAGCGTGATCCACATCGGCTCGGTCGCCGGCTCGCTCGCGCTGCCGACCGGCGTCGCGTACGCCGCGAGCAAGGCCGCGCTCGCGCAGGCCGCGCGGACCTTGGCGCTCGAATGGGCGCGCGATCAGATCCGCGTGAACACGGTCGCGCCCTGGTACACGCGCACGCCGCTCGCACAGCCGGTGCTCGACCGGCCTGATGTCCTCGCCGCGATCGAGGCGCGCACGCCGCTCGGCCGGGTGGCCGAACCACGCGAGGTCGCCGCCGCGGCGGCGTTTCTGGCGCTACCGGTAGCGTCGTACATCACCGGTCAGTGCCTGCACGTCGACGGCGGCATGTCGATCCAGGGCCTCGGCAACGTGCTATAGAGTCCTCGTAGCCGAACGAAGCACGTAGCCGGAATTTCCCGGCGCGTGACCTCACCAGCGAGCTACTTGAAAAGAAAGGCGGGACGGAATGAAGGCGCAACGCGTCACCATCCACACCCTCCGGCAGATGAAAGAGCGAGGCGAGAAGATCGCCGTCTTGACCGCGTACGACGCGACGTTCGCGCGGTTGTTCGACGAGAGCGGCGCGGACATGCTGCTCGTCGGAGATTCGCTCGGCATGGTCGTGCAGGGTCACGACACCACTCTCCCGGTCACGCTCGACGACATCATCTATCACTGCCGCGCCGTGATGCGCGGCGTGCGCCGGGCGCACGTCGTCGGCGACATGCCGTTCATGACGTATCAAGCGTCGATCGAGCAGGGCCTGACGAACGCCGGCCGCCTGATGAAAGAAGGCGGCTGTCACTCGATCAAGCTCGAAGGCGGCGCGCAGCACGCCGAGCTCGTGAAGAAGCTCGTCGCGGCCGGCATCCCGGTGATGGGCCACATCGGCCTGACGCCGCAGTCGTTCCACCAGCTCGGTGGCTTCAAGGTTCAGGGCCGCGACACCGGCGGACGCGAGCGGCTGCTCGCCGATGCGCGCGCGCTCGAAGAAGCCGGCGCGTACGCGCTCGTGCTCGAGGCGATCCCCGCCGACATCGCGCGCGAGATCAGCGAAGCGTTGACGATCCCGACGATCGGCATCGGCGCCGGCGTGCACTGCGACGGCCAGGTGCTCGTGAGCTACGACATGCTCGGCATGGACGAGTCGTTCAAGCCGCGCTTCGTGCGCCGGTTCGCGACGCTCGGCGACACGATCAAGCACGCGGTCGGCCAGTACGTGTCGGAGGTGCGCGGCAGCACGTTCCCGTCGGACGCCGAGTCGTTCGCGGTGCACGAGAGCCGCACGCCGAAGACCGAAGATCCGGCGCTGTACTCGACGGCCGCACAGAAGAAATGACAGACCTCGCCGCGTACCTGCCCGCCGAGCTACGCGGCGCGACGATCACGAAGATCGGCGCGGGCATGTCGGGCGCCGGCGTGTACCGCGTCGAAGCGGCGCACGGCGCGTTCGTGCTCAAGATCAACGAGCAGCCGCTCAAGCGCGAGATCGTCGAGCTCGCGGCACAGGCCGGGCTCGCACCGCGCGTGATCCACGTCGACGCCGAGCGCCGCGCGCTCGTGAGCGAGCTCGTCGCCGACCGCGGCTTCATGCCGTGGCTGATGAACCCGGCGACGCGCGCGCGCGCGATCGACGAGCTCGGACGCACGCTGCGGCGCGTCCACGAGCTGCCGATTCCGCCCGGCACTACCGCGTTCGATCCGCTCGACGTGCTCCGCAAGGTCCAGCTCGGGCTCGGCGGGCTCGCGGTGCCGGTCTCCGCGACCACCGCGATCGAGCGCATGCTCTTCGAGCAGCCGCCGCCGCGCGAGCGCATCGCGCTGTGTCACGGCGACCTCAACCCGAGCAACCTCATGTTCGACGGCGAGCGCGTGATCCTGCTCGACTGGGATACCGCCGGGCCGAACGATCCGATGATCGATCTCGCCGCGGTGGGTGTCTTCTGCCGGTTCGACGACGCCAGCGCCTGCGCGCTGCTCGCGGCACACGACGGCGCGCCGATCGACGCGCTGCCCGCGAGCTACTCGTACTACTGCCGGCTCGTCGCGACCGCGATCGGTGCGATCTTCTTGTTCCTCGCACGCCGGCTCGGCCATGCCGGCTCTTCGGCAGAGGCGACTCGCACGTTCGCCCAGTGCTACGAGGCGATGCGCGCCGGCCAGCTCGACCTCGTCACCGCCGATGGACGCTGGACGTTCGGGCTGGCCCTGCTCGCCCACAGTCGCGCGTTGTAAAAAATCGCGTACCTTGTGGCGAATGATCGATTCGCTGCTCGAGCTCGCGCACGGCCGGCGCATCGTCGCGCTGACCGGTGCCGGGATCTCGACCGAATCGGGCATCCCCGATTATCGCGGGCCGGATCGGCCGCCGCGCGTGCGCGATCCGATGCAGCACCGCGAGTTCGTCGACAAGCCGCAGATGCGCAAGAAGTACTGGGCGCGCTCGATGGTCGGCTATCCGCGCATGGCCGCGGCGAAGCCGAACGCCGGGCATCGCGCGCTCGCGAGGCTCGAGAGCGCCGGCATCGTGTCGGGCGTGATCACGCAAAACGTCGACAGCTTGCATGCGGCCGCTGGCAGCCGCGAGGTCGTCGAGCTCCACGGCGCACTCGCGCGCGTGCGCTGCCTCGCGTGCGGCACGATGTCGTCGCGCGACGACTTGCAAGCGCGGCTCGTCGCGGCCAATCCGCACCACGCCGCCTCCGGCAAGATCGCTCCGGACGGCGACGTCGACGTGCCCGACGAGCTGATCGCCGACTTCTCCGTGATCGCGTGCGAGGCATGTGAAGGTGTGCTGATGCCCGACGTCGTATTCTTCGGTGGCAGCGTGCCTCGCGTCACGCTCGATGCCGCGTGGGCCCTGTTCGCGCGCGCCGAGCTGCTGCTCGTCGTCGGGAGCTCGCTCGCGGTGTTCAGCGGCTATCGCTTCGTGCGTCGCGCGTCAGAGCACGCGATTCCGATCGCGATCATCAACCACGGCGAAACGCGTGGGGATGCTCACGCAACGCTGCGCATCGATGCGCGCGCAGGTGCACTGCTTTCGGATCTCGCGGCGCGGCTCGTCTAAGATCGAGCGATGCGAAAGCTCGTCATCGTCGCAGCACTGCTCGTCACCGCAGGGTCCGCGAAGGCCGAAGTCGGCCTGGGACTGTTCGTCGGCGCGCCGATCGGCCTCGATCTCAAGCTCGACATCGCGCCACGCGCATCGATCGACCTGCTCTTCGGGTGGAGCAACATCCCGCGCGCCGACCGCAGCCACTACGCACATCTCACGTTCCTCGGCACGCCGTTTGTCAGCTACGGCGAATCGATCGTGGTCCCGCTCCGGCTCGGTGTCGGCATCGCGGTCTACGACGACGACGCGTTCAACACCGCCGACGTCGCGGTGCGCGCGCCGCTCGAGCTCGCGATCAAGTTCCGACGCACGCCGCTCGAGATCTACGGCGAGATCGCCGCGGAGATCACGTTCGTCGATAACTTCGCCCAGAACGACTTCTTCGACCTCCAGGGCGGCGTCGGCATTCGCGTCTACTTCTGATTCACTGCAGCGGGAACTGCTTCGCGCAGTCGGCTGCAGCGCCCTGATATGACGTCGCCGAGGCCACGCCCTGCTTCATGAACTCGTCTTGCGAGATCTTGCCGCCCTGGAACTGCTGCATGGTCGACTGGTTGGCGCTCGCGAAGTTGGTGACCGCCTTGTTCATGCACGTGCCGTAACCCACGGCGTTCTGCACATTCGCGGCCTGGCCGCCGACGACGTTCGTAAGCTTCTCGAGTTTGATGGTCTTCATGATGGATGTAGGACAGTGCAGCAGATGTGCCATCAGTGATTTCGTACACTTGAGACATCAGCGAGCCCGTTCACACGCAACTCGCGCGCTGCACTCCGTCTACCCGCCGGCTCACCGCTTCTTCGTGTACTTGTCGATCCACGCGAACACTTCGTCGTGCCACAGCTTCGAGTTCTGCGGCTTCACGACCCAGTGGTTCTCATCGGGGAAGTACAGGAAGCGGCTCGGCACGCCCTTGCGCTGGAGCGCGGTGAACGTCGCCATGCCCGCGGTGTCGGGGATCCGATAGTCGAGACCGCCGTGGACGACGAGCGTCGGCGTCTTCCAGTTCTTCATCAGATCGATCGGCTCGTGCTTCGCGTAGCCCTCCGGCTTGTCCCACGGAATGCCGCCGTGCTCCCACTCGGGAAACCACAGCTCCTCGGTCATGAAGTACGCCGCGCGCTCGTCGTTGTTGCCGTCGTGGACGACCAGCGCCTTGAAGCGATCGGTCTTGCCGTTGATCCAGTTGATCATGTAGCCGCCGAACGACGCGCCCAGCGCGGCCGCTCGCGAGCCGTCGAGCCAGCTGTACTTCGCGACCGCCGCGTCGAGGCCCGCCATCAGATCGTCGTACGGTGCGCCGCCCCAGTCGCCGCTGATCGCGTCGGTGAACGCCTGGCCGTAGCCGGTCGAGCCGTGGAAGTCGATCATCACGACGCCGTAGCCGTGGCCCGCGAACACTTCCGGGTTCCAGCGGTAGTGGAAGTGATCGCCGAAGCTGCCCTGCGGGCCGCCGTGGATCAGGAACGCGATCGGATACTTCGTGCCGTTGACGAAGTTTGCGGGCTTGACCGCGTAGCCGTACACGGTCTCGCCCTTCGCGCCTTTGAACGTGAACTGCTCGTAGTCGCCCCACGCGATGTTGCGCACGCGTGCATCGTTGAAGTGCGTGATCTGGTGCTGCTCGCTGCCGTCGGGACGAACCGTGAACAGCTCGGTCGGCATGCGCAGCGTGTCGCGCGCGAACACGAGCCGGTCGCCGGCGACGCGCGCGTTTTCGTTCGTGCCCTTGTCGACGATCACGCGAGCCGCGCCGCTCGCCGCGTCGATCGCGAAGATCGAGTGCTGGCCGACGTTGTCGCTCGACGTGTAGATCGTCTTGCTATCGGCCGCCCACTCGAGCTCGCCCGCCGAGCGATCCCAGCTCTCGGTCACGTCGCGAACCTGCCGCGACGCGAGATCGATCAGCGCGATGCGCTTGCGGTCGGACTCGAAGCCGCCGCGCTTCATCATCGTGATCGCCAGATATTTGCCGTCGGGCGAGAACTTCGGATCGTCGTCGTACGCCTTGTTCGCGACGGTGAGATCGACGGGCTTACCCGTGCCGTTCGCCGCCACCAGGAACACGTCCGTGTTCGTCGTCCACGCTTGCTCGCGCAGGTTGCCGACGCGCGCGACGAACGCGATCCACTTGTTGTCGGGCGAGACCTGGACCTGGCTCATGTCGCCGAACGGATGCACCGGCGTGTCGGTGACCTGGCCGGGCGTGAGGTCCTTCGCGTCGTCGGCCTTGCCGCCGAGCTCGGGCGGCGTCCACAGGAACACGTGCGAGTACTTGCCGTCTTCCCACTGATCCCAGTGGCGGAACAGCAGCTGGTCGTAGACCTGCGCCTTCACCTTCGACTTCGCCTCGTGCTTGTCGCGCTTGGCGCTCTCGGCGAGCGTCTTCGCGTCGGGCCACACGTCGGCCGCGAGCGCCATGTGCTTGCCGTCGGGGAACAGCGTGAAGCCGTTGAGATCGACCGGCAGATGCGTGACCTGCTCGGCCTCGCCGCCGTTCGGCGAGATCCGCCAGACCTGCGCCGAGCCGGTGCGCGTGGATAAGAAGTAGACCCAGTTGCCGTCGCGCGACCACGCCGGATCGGTATCGTTGTCGGGGCTGGTCGTGAGGTGCGTGACGGATCCGCCGTCGATGTTCGCCATCCACAGGTCGTAGCGGCCCTTGTTGGCGTCGAAGTCGGTGTTGCGCACCGCGAACACCACGCGCTTGCCGTCGGGCGACACGACCGGCGCGCCCACGCGCTGCATCGCGAGCATGTCGTCGATCGTGAGTCCTTTGGGCGCCGCAGTTGCCGTCGCGGAAAGCGCGACAGCGGTCAGGATCGTGAGTCGCTTCATCGCCCGTGGCTTTAGCACAGTCGTAGTAACCTCGGCGGCGTGGTCGATATGATCCTCCAGTACCTGCGCGAACCGCTGGTCACCCTGTCCGGTACACCGGTCTCGGCACTGACGGTCTTCATGGCGATCGCGATCATGATCGCCTCGAGGATCACCGCCGCGATCATCACGCGCAGCATGGACCGCGTGCTGATCGCGCGCGGGCTCGACCGCGGCGTGCGCTTCGCCGCCGAGAAGATCGCGCGCTACGCGATCATGCTGATCGGCCTGTTCGTCGCGCTCAGCACGATCGGCGTCAACATGTCGGCGGTGATGGGCGCCGGCGCCGTCCTGCTCGTCGGCATCGGCTTCGGTCTGCAGAAGCTCGCCGAGAACTTCATCTCGGGTTTGTTGCTCCTGCTCGAGCGCCCGGTCCAGAAGGGCGACTTCATCGACGTCGGCGGCCTGCTCGGCACCGTCGACGACATCGGCCTGCGTGCGACCCGCGTGATCTCGCGCGACGGCGTGACCATGATCGTCCCGAACGCGAACCTCGTCACCGCCATGGTCGTCAATCACACCGTGCCGACCGAGTCGCGGCGGATCCAGATCAACGTCGGTGTCGCGTACGGCACGGATCTCGACCGCGCGTGCAAGGTGCTGACGGACCTCGCCGTCACCGTCAAGGACGTGATCGCCGATCCCGCGCCGGAAGTGCGCCACTACGGCTTCGGCGAGTCCTCGATCAACCTCGCGCTGCTCGTGTGGATCGCGCACGCACGCGACGAGCTGATCGTCGCGTCCGCGCTCCGGTTCGCGATCGACCGCGCGTTCAAGCGCGAGAAGATCGAGATCCCGTTCCCGCAGCGCACGCTGCACATGCTGCCGCCCGCGGCATGATCTCGCTGTCTCTGGCAGAAGCGCGCCGCATGGCGCTGGTCGCGCAAGGGTTCGCCGAGCCGCGGCCCGCGCAGGTGGGAAAGCGGGAGCTGCGCGCGCTCGTCGATCGGCTCGGCGTGGTCCAGATCGATTCGGTCAACGTGCTGGTGCGCTCGCACTACCTGCCCGCGTTCAGCCGGCTCGGCACGTACGCGCTCGCCGATCTCGACGCGCTCGCGCACGAACCGCCGCGCGCGCTGTTCGAATACTGGGGCCACGAGGCGTCGCTGCTACCGATCGAGCTGTTTCCGGCGATGCGCTGGCGCATGGAGCTCGCGCATCAGGGCGCGTGGAAGTTCATGCGCAAGATCGCGCGGCGCAAGCAGCTGATCGCCGACGTGCTCGACGCGGTTCGCGATCGCGGACCGATCGCCGCCGGTGACCTCGAGCTCGGCGGCAAGCGCAAGCGTGGCCGCGGCGGCTGGTGGGGCTGGTCCGATTCCAAGACCGCGCTCGAGTGGCTGTTCTGGAGCGGCGAGATCACGAGCGCTCGCCGCCGCAACTTCGAGCGGCTGTACGACCTGCCCGCGCGCGTGATCCCCGAGGCGATCTTCGCGCGACCGACGCTGACCGCCGACGCCGCGCACGAGCTCCTGGTCGACCGCGCCGCACGCGCGCTCGGCGTCGCGACCGAAGCCGACCTGCGCGACTACTACCGGCTCGGTCCGCCGGGCACGCGCGCGGCGATCGCGGTGCTCGTCGAACGCGGCGTGCTGGTGGACGCGCGAGTCGAAGGCTGGACCAAACCGGCGTTCGTGCATCGCGATGCGCCGCCGCCGCCGAACCGCGTCGATGCGATCGCGCTGTTGTCCCCGTTCGACTCGCTGATCTGGATGCGCGATCGCACCGAGCGCTTGTTCGGCATGCGCGTGCGGCTCGAGATCTACACGCCGGCGCACAAGCGCGTGCACGGCTACTACGTGCTGCCGCTGCTCGCCGACGAGACGCTGGTCGCGCGCGTCGATCTCAAGTCCGATCGCGCCGAGGGCGTGTTGCGCGCGCATGCCGCGCATGCCGAATCCCGTGCGAAGACGAAGACGGCTAGTGCAATGGCCGGCGAGCTGACGCGCATGGCTACGTGGCTAGCCCTCTCGCGCGTCGAAGCCGTGAAAAGTGGCGACCTTGGGCCTGTTCTCGCTCGAGAATTGCGTGGGGCTGTTCCCCCAGGTGCAACCAAGTGATCGCAACCGCCTGTCGCGAAACGTCAGCACCACCACAGCGGTGACAATCGATCGTGCGCGGCTCGCGCAACGCGCTGCACGCGTCGATCAAGGCTAAGCGGGCATGTTCGCTGCACATCGGCGCGGCGTGCGTCATCTCAAGCTGCTCCCCTTTTTGTTCGCGGCTGCCTGCACCTCGCAGGTCGCCGGCATGTCTGAAGACCAAGACTCGACGGCTGGCGCGAGCATCCAGGTGACCGATCACCTGAGCGGCTGCGAAGGCCAGGCGTCGTCGTCGATCCCGTCGAGCGGCGACTACTTTATGACGACGTTCGGCGGCGGCGCCGACACGCAGCCGATGGCGTGCGGCGGCACCGCAGACGGCAAGGGCTACTACGCGGCTTCACGGCAGCGTTACGGCTGCGGCGCGAAGCTGCAGGTCGAGGCGAACGGCAAGTGCGTCGTGCTCTCGGCGATGGACTACGGTCCCGACGTTTGCGTCGAGGCCGCGGCCGGCGGTCCGATCCTCGACATGTCTCCCGCCGGCGCGAAGATCCTGTACGGCGTCTCGGGCGCGGGCTGGAGCGATCGCTTGAAGATCCATGTCACCGAGGTCGCGTCGTCGACGCCGGTCGGTCCGTGCACCGCGGACTCGGGCTCCGGCTCGGACTCGGGCTCGGGCTCCGATTCGGGCTCGGGCTCCGGGTCGGGCATGAGCAGCGGCGCGGCGAGCTGCTCGAGCGCGACGCTCGGCAACGACGTCGACGACGGCACCTGCGTGCAGTCCGCGAGCGACGGCAACTGGTACCAGTGCGACAACGGCAACTGGGACGCGATCAGCAGCGAGTCGGGCTGCTCGCTCACCTACGCGTGGTGCAACTCGCCCACGCTCGGCGAGGACGTTCCGCCGGGCGCGTGCGTGCAGTCGGCTGCCAGCGGCACGTGGTTCCAGTGCAACGGCACCGAGTGGGTGACTCCGGTCAACACGAGCAGCGAGACCGGCCCGCTCGGCGATTGCTCGAGCTGGCATCCGCTCTGAAGAACCTCGCGACGTAGCGACTGCAAATCGCTACGGCAGGCTCGCGGCGTCTTTCGCGATCGCATCGAGCTCACCTTGGGTGAGCTCGTTTTCGTGCATCCAGGCCAGGCCGATGACGGCGCGCACCGTGCCGGAGCCGTCGTGGATCGGCAGCGCGACGGCCGCCTTCGCATCGACGGCCTTCGCGCCGGGCTTCACGGCGCCCGAGGCGTCTTCCTTCAGGTTGCACGTCTGGATCGGCTTGTCGTGCTGCCACGCGAGCCCGGCCATGCCCTTGCCGATCGGGATCTGCGCGGTCACTTCCTGAACCTTGGGCGGGATGTTGATCGCGCCCGCGATCGTCAGCATGTCGCCGCGGACGACGTGCACGGTGCCGGCGACCGCCTTGTGCCTGCCGAGCAGCGCGCGCAGCCAATCGTTCGTCGCTTCGTCCAGCATCCTCGAACGAGGCTACCATGTCGCCATGTTCGAGCTTGACGAGCAAACTCAGATGGTGGCGCGGATGGTGCGCCAGTGGTGCGAGACAAAATTGGCGCCGAGGATTCCCGCACTCGAGTCCGGGAGCGAGCAGCCGTTCGAGCTGATGAAGCAGATGGCCAAGACGTTCGGCTTCGACGCGATGCTCGGCGCGTCGGTGAAGAAGCGGATCGCGAAGCTGCGCGCGGGTGAAACGCCGGAGCCCGACGGGATCGCACGCGGCGTCGGCAATCCGCCGACCGGCAGCGGCCGGTCGGAACTGGGGACTCCAATGACGATGCACGTGGTCGTGAAAGAGCTGTCGCGCGTGTCGCCGGGGTTCGCGATGGGCTTCGGCGTATCGATGGGCCTGGTCGGCGGCGCGATCGTCGCGAAGGGCACGCCCGATCAGATCGAGCGCTGGGGCTTGCCGCTCGCGACGCTCCAGCAGATCGGATCGTGGTGCCTCACCGAGCCCGGTGCGGGATCGGACGCGTTCGGATCGATGCGGACGACCGCGCGCGCGGAAGCCGGTGGGTACGTGCTGAAGGGCAGCAAGACGTTCATCACGAACGGCCCGGGAGCCGACGTGTTCCTCGTCTACGCCAAGCTCGGCGACGGCGTCGCGACGTTCATTGTCGAGCGCAACACGCCGGGCGTGACAGTCGGACCACCCTTCAAGAAGATGGGCATGCGCGACTCGCCGACGAGCGAGGTGTTCTTCGACGACGTGCGGCTCGGCGCCGAGCACTTGCTACCGGGAGGCCGCAGCGCGACGAAGGACAGCCTCGGCACCGAGCGCTCCGGCGTGCCGGCGATGGCCTGGGGAATCATCGAGCGCTGCTACGACGCGAGCCTGGCGTACGTGCGAGAACGCGTGCAGTTCGGCCGGCCGATCGGGGCGTTCCAGGCGGTGCAGCTCAAGATCACCGATCTTTTCCTCAAGCTGCGGACGGTCGAGAACGTGGTCTACCGGACAGCTTGGTTGCAACACAAAGCAATTCGCGACATGCCGTTCGTCAACGCGTCGAAGGCGATGTGCGCGCAGCTCGCCGTCGACGCCGCGCTCACCGCGATCCAGATCCACGGCGGCTACGGCTACATGGAAGAGCTCGGCATCGAGAAGCTCGCGCGCGATGCGAAGCTGCTCGAGCTCGGCGCGGGAACCACGGACATCAACTTGCTCGCAGCAGCTCGTGAGTTGATCGATGGCAACCGGGGCGGCGTGTCCGAGATCGCCACGTAGAAAAAAGCGCCGTGTGCTGCGGTGCGGTGTGACTCGCTGTCGCGAACCTCAAAAAACCGTCCTTGACCGATCCTATCTGGAGCGGTTAGCAGGTGCGACGAGTACATCAGAAACGATGTAGGTGAATGAGAACGCCAGCGGCACACCGCACGACGCGAAACGTAATCGATACGACAAGACGATCAAGCACCCGTAAATAAACGTTCTCGCCCGCGAATTGGAGTCGTAGCCGCAGTTACGGTGCACGTGATGCGCACGCACCTGTGGCACTGGGTGTGAAAACACGCACCGCCCATGAGATTTAAAGCGCTCGCGTGTGCAGCCCTATTCGCCGCGGCTTGCGGCCCGACAGCCGTCGACCGCGGTGATGACAGCCAGGATCGCGGGGACAGCGACCTCAACAACATCCAGCAGCAGCCGAACGCCGCCGTGTGCGCGAACGGCCGCTTCCACTGCTTCGCGCGCGTTCGTACGGACGCGGCGGGTAAGCCCAAGGCCAACGCGGGCGGCCTCACCGCCGCGGATCTGGCCAGCGCCTACAAGCTCAACACCGCGCTGACCCCTGGCGCGACGATCGCGATCGTCGATGCCTACGGCTATACGGCCGCGGCATCGGACCTCGCGCAGTACCGGTCGCAGAACGGCCTGCCCGCCTGCACCACCGCGAACGGCTGCCTCAAGATCGTGAACCAGAACGGCCAGACCAGCCCGCTGCCGAGCAACCCGCCGGCCGGTGACGACTGGACGGTCGAGACCGCACTCGACCTCGACATGGCGAGCGCCGCCTGCCCGAGCTGCAAGCTGCTCCTCATCCAGGCGCAGGACGATCAGGGCGATGGCCTCTACGTCGCGAACGATACCGCCGCCTCGCTCGGCGCGACCGTCGTCAGCAACAGCTGGGGCGGTCCCGAGGACTCGAGCGTGACGAGCGAAGAGACTCACTTCAGCCACGCCGGCATCGCGTACTTCGTCGCGGCCGGTGACAACGGCTACGACGACGGCCAGGGCACGCCGGATTATCCGAGCACGTCGGCGCACACCGTCGCGGTCGGCGGCACGTCGCTGACCAAGTCGTCGAGCGGCACCCGCGGCTGGACCGAGGGCGCGTGGAGCGACGGCGGCAGCTCGTGCAGCACCAACATCGCGAAGCCGAGCTGGCAGCTGACCAGCGTCTGCACCAAGCGCGCGACGTCGGACGTCGCGGCCGTCGGCGACCCGAACACGGGCCCGGAGATCTACAACGCGGCCAACGGCGGCATGATCGTCGTCGGCGGCACCAGCGCGGCGAGCCCGTTCGTCGCGGCCGTGTACGCGCTCTACGGCCACGGCGGCGAGGCTCCGGGTTGGGCCGAGTCGCACGCGACCGACTTCTTCGACGTGACCACGGGCACCAACGGCTCGTGCGGCACGATCATGTGCAAGGCCGGCGCTGGCTGGGACGGCCCGACCGGCATGGGCACGCCGAACGGCACCGCGCTCGCGGGCAGCGGCTCGTGCACCCCGAACTGCACCGGCAAGACCTGCGGTGACGACGGCTGCGGCGGCTCGTGCGGCAACTGCCCGTCGGGTGACTCGTGCGTCACCGGCGTCTGCCAGGCCGGCAGCGGCTCGGGCTCGGGCTCGGGTTCTGGCTCGGGCAGCGGCTCGGGTTCGGGCACCGGCGGCACCTGCGACCACCCGGACTGCTCGACGGGCGACGCCCTCGAGTCGGGCTGCGACACCTGCGCCACCGAGATCTGCCAGCAGGACAGCTACTGCTGCACCACGGCGTGGGACTCGATCTGCGTCGGCGAAGTCGGCTCGATCTGCGGCGAGACCTGCGGCGGCGGCGGCGGTGGCAGCACCTGCAAGCACAACGAGTGCAACACCGGCACGAAGCTCAAGAACGGCTGCGACTCGTGCGTGAGCGAGATCTGCTCGCAGGACTCGTACTGCTGCAACACGAAGTGGGATTCGATCTGCGTCTCCGAGACCGGCTCGATTTGCGGCGAGAGCTGCAACTGACCACGTAAGAAGTAACTCCCCCAACCCGACGGCGGCCCGAGGTGGCCGCCGTCGCCATTTTCGGCACTCCGTAGGAAATTCCAACGCGACCGTGAACGCCGGTGCACGCGTTCGTCAGCTGATGACTACGCACGCGGTGTGAACTCGCGCGCGGGACATGAAACTGGCCATCGCGATCGTGTTGGTGCTGTCGGCAAGCGCTGCTGCGGACGAGCTCTATTCAGTCGGCGCGCGCGTCGGCGGCTACGGGTTTCGCCGCGCCGAGGATCCCGGGCTTCTCGAAGGTGCGGCCGGAGCCGCGTGGAACGAGTGCCGGATGAACGGCTTCGGCGTGTTCGTCGATCGCGCGATCTCCGGACCGTGGTTCGCGGAGGCCGGGCTCGACACGTACTTCTCGATCGGCCAGGGCGAGCCGAGCGATCTCCCGCTCGATCGAGAGAGCGTGCTGCTCTCCGCTGCGATCGGCGCGCGCACCAACTTCGCCTCGTGGCTCGCGGGCTACGTCCAGGTCGGTACCGGCGTCGAGCTGACGCGCCTGTCGGTGCCGTACGGCGATGACGCGATTCGCGCCGACAAGGTCTATCCCGAAGGCTTCGCCGGGTTCGGGGCCGATCTCCGCATCGCGCACGGCACGTATCTCGGCGCGAGCCTGCGCGCGCTCGTGATGGCGAACTTCAACTACGTGATGCCGATGGCGCAGAACCAGTGGGTGGCGCCGCCGTCGCCGGCTAATGTCTTCGCGGCCACGCCGTCGCTCGCCGCGCAGGGCCAGTTCTACCTGCGTCGCGATCTGTAGACCTGCGAATCGTGGGCGTCGGCGTGCGCGTAGGCAGGCAGTCGCGAGGAGCTTCTTCACTCGCGATGGGCCACAAACGGACGTCTACGCGTACACCGACGCCTACGATGGCAGCTCGACCGGCTGGGTCGGCGGATCCTGCGTGCGGCGCAGCGCGATCTGGAGGTCGCCACCGGTCGCGAACAAGGCGCCGACGCCGCGCACGCGCTCGAGCTGCTTGGCGAGCTGATGCGCCGCATCCGTCGACTCGACGACCTCGATGCCGGCCTGCGCGAGCATCATCGCGAGCCGCGCGATGATCGCGTCCTCGATCGATGCGTCGATCTCGATCAGCTGGAGATCGACCAGCGAGCGCAGCAAGCGAAATGCCCAGGCGCCGTGCGGCGACTTCTCCGGCAAGCTCGACCGCGCCGGATCGACCGGCGGCGGCCGCCGCGTCGCGAGCTCGGCCGCGCGATCGTAATCGCCCAGCATGAGCAGCTGGCTGGGGATGCTGCCGTCGAGCGTGACCTCGTCGCCGAGCGTGCCGTGATCGGCAAAGCGCACCAGCGCCTCGCGCACGACGCGCCACGGCAGGCACGCGGACCACGCGACCGACATCGCGCCGGCATCGTGATCGACGAGCTCGAACGATCCGTCGCGCGCCTGACCGACCGACGTGCCGTAGCCGTGGCTCGACGCGACGACGTACAGCGCCGCCCACGGCCCGTTGAGCGCGCACACCACCTGATCGTCGGCGACGCTCCACAGCCGGATCAGGCACGGCAACACGCTGCCGATCGTCGCGAGCGCGTCGAGCGCGGTGCCGAGATCGCCGAGCGTGCGCACGCGCAGCGCATCGTCGTCGTACTCGCCCCACACGAGCAGCGCCTCGCCGCGATTGGTGCGCGTGTTGGCCTCGAGCGGCGTGGCGTCGAGCTCGAACAGCGCGCCGCTCGCGATGTCGTGGATCTGGCGCTCGCGGAGCTCGAGCTCCCAGCGCTGGTGGCCGTCGGTCGCGTAGTACATGAAGCGATAGACGTCGGTGCCCTCGACGCGGCCGCCGCTCGCGCACTCGCACGACAGCGCGCTCGGCCCCACCAGCGCGTGCTGGTCGCCGAAATCGAGCTTCGACGCGACGTCGCGCATGAACACGCGCAGCTCGTCGGGGATATGCAGCGCCTGCTTCGTCACCCGAGGCAACACTACTACGCACCATCAGTGATCCGCTGAGCAGAATGTTACGGGTACGATGCGTGTGCCGTGAGGCTCGTGGCCCTTGTGATCGTTTGCTTCGCCGTCCGGGCTTCGGCACAGCCCGCGCCGGAATGGATCGTCGTGGCCGCCGACGATCCGGCGTTTCGCAGCGCGTTGGCGCTCGCGCTCGGGCCGGCGCAGATGAACGTGATCGTCGTCGCAAATCAGCCAGCTCCGTCGGTCGGCGAGCTATCGGCGGCGTCGCGCGCGCTCGCCGATCGCGAGCATGCGACCGCCACGATCTGGCTCACTCCTGCGGCTACGGGTGCAACGCTCGTTACGTATGATCGCGACCGAGATCGACTGCTCGTCCGCGAGTTACCGTTCCTGTTGCCGCTGTCGCCGTTTCAAGCCGCCGAGGCAGCGCGGACCGCTCGCACGATGCTGCGGGCGCTCCGCGTGACGCCCGACGTCGATCAGCCGCCGCCGCTCGAGGCCGACGCCCCCGAGATCCGCGAAGCCGCGCCGGTGCGCGACCGGGCGATGTTCGCCGCGAGCGCCGTGCTCGGCGTGCGCGTGCACGCGCCCGGCACCGACGTCGGCGGCGCGTTCTCGCTGATCTGGCGGCCCGACGATCTCGGCGTCGCGCTCGTCGGCGAGATCAGCCCGAGCGCCGAAGTTCCCGGCCCGGCCTTCGTCGGCACGGCGCTCGATACCGCGGTCGCCGTGCTCGCGCGCTGGCCGGCGCGCGTGGCCCCGCGGATCCGGATCGTGTCGTCGGCGGGCCTGGCCGTCCACTTCGTGCGGCTGCGCGGCGAGCTCGACACGCAGCAGGCGCTGCACGGAACGCGGGTCGATCCGGCCGCACGCGCCGGCGTCGCGGCGACCTACCGGCTCGCCGGCGGCCTCGACGTCGGCCTGGCGATCTCGGTCGATTGCCTGATCCAGCGCCAACGCTACGAGGTGCTCGATGAAGAAGTTCTCGAAATTCCCCGGTTTCAGACGCTGATCGGCGCGATCGCGACGTTTCAGGTGCTGTGAAGCGGTAACCTTTTTCGGTGGGGTTCCCTCTAGGTGCCGTGGGCCTTTCGATCGTCGAAAAGCCAACCCCCGAGGGGGAGGCCGAGCTGGTCGCGGCATGCATCGCCGGCGATCAGACGGCCCAGCGCACGCTGTTTCGCCGCGAGTACCCGCGCGTCCACGCAACGGTCTACCGGATCCTCGGCCCGTCGCGCGATCAGGACGATCTCGTCCAGGAGACGTTCATCGCGGTGTTCCGCGGACTCGGGCGGTTTCGCGGCGAGTCGCGGCTGTCGACGTGGATCGATCGGATCGCGGTGCGGCTGGTGTTCGATCACATTCGCGCGCGCGGCAAGACGCCGGTGCCGCTCGGCGTCGTCGATCACGAGGAGTCAGGCAGCGTCGAGATCGACGCGCAAGCGCACGCGCGCGACGGCCTGCGCCGGCTCTACGCCGCGCTCGGCCAGCTCGTGCCCGAGCAGCGCATGGCGTTCGCTCTCTATGCGATCGACGGCCGGTCGATCGCCGAGGTTGCACGGTTGACCGGCGTCACCGCGGTCACCGCGAAGCTGCGGATCTGGCGCGCGCGGCGCGAGCTGATGAAGCGAGCGGCCAGCGATCCCGTGTTGAAGGAGCAGGTGCTGTCTTGAAACGAATTACCGTCGACCCTCCGCAGAGCGACGCGCGCCGCGAACGCGTCGAGCGCCAGGTCTTCGCCGAGCTCCAGCGCATGCGCATGGCCGAGCGCGCCGACGCCGCGATCCCCGAGGCTCGCTTCCGCGGCTGGCTCGTCGCGGCCGCGTTCGCCGCCGCCGCCACGATGGCCGTCGCGCTGTTCGCGACGCACTCGACCGAGATCAAGATCGCCGAGCGCGAAGTGCCCTCGCAGATCACCACGCCGATCGGCGGCACGTCGCAGTTCACGGTCGG
>Ga0070665_100002760_pt1 | contig 19037 bp, 21 predicted proteins | sample KBSS13metaG_FD_65862 | JGI IMG/M metagenome (GOLD analysis project Ga0070665, IMG submission 65862) | Switchgrass rhizosphere microbial communities from Kellogg Biological Station, Michigan, USA - KBS S1-3 metaG | ecosystem: Host-associated > Plants > Roots > Rhizosphere > Soil ...
CAACAACTTCGGCGGTACAGGTGTATCCAAACCGATCGGTCTAACCATCAGGCGCAAGAGTTAGAGCGATCGCGAGATAACGTGAACCTGAAGGTAGGCGGTTTAACGTCGCGCTGCCGGTGACGGAAACTGCATTGGTGAGCGTGAGGATGCCGGTCGCCGAGGTTTGCAGCACGCCGCCCGGAGGATCAGTGTGCGGGCATCGAGGGTTTCGCCTTGAGCAACGATCCCGCCGCTGCCGGAAAGTCCCCGCCAGCCGCGCGGTGCCCCCGCGATCTTGGTCCCTGCTCCCATCGGCTGGATCTTGGACATTAAGAACGCGGTGAAGTTGCTCCCAGCTGTCAGGCATGCCGTCGCCATCCGCGTCGCTGGCGGCAGGCACGCTGTGAAGGGTCGGGTAGCCGCCGACTTCGCCCGACGAATTTATGATCTTGCCCGTCCCGTCGTGAACATCGCGCACGATCCGTTAGTCCACCGCGTCGCGCCGCGGCAAAGACGCTCCTGCGCGGGCAAGGACATCCTGCATTGCCTGCGCGGGGTCCGATGCTCTTACTCCCCGCGCCTGAAACGGCTGGGCGGCCCGGCTCGAGGATCGCCAACGCGCCCGACCACCCCTATCCGACTGTCTCCCAATCATCTGCCGCCTAGTCCCGGCGATCGGGCCCGATGTTGCCCTTCAGGAAAATCCGCGGGACACCCGTCCTTCCCGGGGTTGATTAGCAGTTCACGTCCCTTGCAGGTCGTCGAAGGACCTTCGCGGTAGGTGTTGCCGATGAAGTTGTGGAACGTGTTGGACTGCAGATCAAAGATCTCGTCCGGAATTTCGTTCCAGTCGTAAACAAGGTTTTTCACAAACTCGTGCGTGCCGCCTTGGGAGACCAGTGGGTTGCGAAAGCTGTTGTGAGCCAGCAATGTGTGATGGACGGTGACGAGCTCACTGGAATCGTCGATAAGTAGTCCCGCGCTGTGCGTCCCTTGCCTGCGCGGCCCGTTCTTAACGTACTGCAATGACAACGAACATTACGAGCACGCCCTACTGCTTCAAAAGGCAGGTCGGAGAGCTAAGTCGAGCGACAGTGCTTATTCGGTAGGCGACCGGCAGAGGCATGAACATAACTCATGGTTTCGCCGCAGGTTAGAAATGCATTAAATTAATCGAATTGCAACTGTTTGTATCCACCAGTAACAGCCATTGTAATGAGTTGCGAAATTCAGAGTCGCGAAGAAGTGCCTGCTTTTGACAGTATCGGTTCGACGGCCGTTGTAGCGTTTGTCTTTAGTTCCGCGCCATTGTCTCACCTGCAATGGCATCTTCCAGATCAAGTCGGCGATCCAAGAACCGAGGAGGCTTTTGCGTGTCGTTCTCCAAAGTGCTGTGCGTGTTGGCTTCGCATCGCAATGATTCAAAAATCTTTAAAGGGGGAAACACGTTCAAAAGTCGTTGGTTGAACACGAGTTGCGTGAGGGCCCTCCCCCGATCGGGGGGGTGACAAGTCCTTGATTAGCAGTAATTTATGTCTTGACGATCAACTATTTTCGGTCGTATCGTCGCGTCGGTTATGAGTTATTTTTACACAATCCCTGCGTCGGTGTGGAACAGCCTTCAGACCGAAATTCCGGCTTTTAAAGACGGAAAATCCCAAGCGCTCATGAAGGATCTGGAAATCTCAAAGGCGATTAGCGCCCATTGGCATGGTGTCGGTTTTCACCGGCAAGAATTGATCACTTACGACCTCTTAGCGAGCAAGTCGCAGCCGGCGAACGCTTGGACGGCGATACCGCCCGAATTCAAGGAGATGGACGACTGGAAGCATTTAAGTGATCAAAACCTTCAACTCGCGACGCAGACAGCCGAGCCGCGGTTCGCTTGGATTCACCGTGGGCGCCGAGGCTATTGTGGTTGGCTGATGACTAACACCACGTTTTTGTCTGAGCATAATCTCCTTTTTCGTACTCACGCGAGCGTTATTTTGGAATTGGGCACCAACATAATTCGAGTAGCGTCTGAACGGTGCCTTGCGGATTCGAACGAATTCCTACCTGCCGATGGAGGCCGCCTCGCCTTCGCACAAGCGATTCAAGCCTTTTGTAGTCGCTGGCAGTTGAGCGGAATGGCAGGACCATACTTGCCAATTCCGCAGGGCGTACAAACGCCGGTGCTGTCGAACGATTTGCTTGCGCCATCGATGCTCAACAATGGCATCCTGTTGTATCTCCCGTTCACCTTCCCATTACCGAGTGAAGACGAGCTCCGTTCGATGATTTCAGACGCACTCACTCGCCGCGCAGGGATGGATCATATTTCAGACTGGATCGCTGTCGTCTCGACAAAGAACGCAAACAAGGGGCGCCAGATGGAACGGTACGGAAGGGTTTTCGAGATTCAGCATTTTCTGCGGCTGTTGACCGAACGGCATCCGACGGCCCTGATAAATAATAAGCAGAAGGCAATGCGGGCCTTTGCAAAGTATTATAATCAAGCCGACATCGACACAATGAAAGACGATTTCAAGCTGATCGAAGATGCCTCCATCTCTGATCCGGTTAACTCTTCCACCCTCGTATAGGCACGCAGACGTTGACCAGGGAGTGAACAGAATCCGTTTCAGGTTTGTAGATTCCAAAGGCGTTTCCCGGGGTCAGGCGTGCCACCAATGATTTCGCAACTTTCAGCTAAATTTTCGAGGGAAACGCGTCACCCATAACCGCCGAGTCAACCGGATTCTTTTTTCCGATCGACGGCCGGCGTGGCAGATATAATTTGGTCGCCCGCGCGGAGGATACGGCTCTGCTGGGAAGCAACCGGAGCGCCGACGCGGGTGGCCATACGGTCGTGGGCCGGAGCGGACGCTCCGGCCTTTTGTTTTGACCGGCGGCCCGCAATGCGATAAATCCCGGCCCGCACCACGGGCCGCTCTTCACCCGGTGCGAGCTAAATTTTTGGCAAAAAGGGGGCATTATAGATGATGAAGAAGTTATCGATCGGCTGCTCCTTCCTTCTATAGTGGCGACGCCGCCCAGGTCAAAACGGCATGGATCGCGGTGCGGGCATTGCCCCACCCGTCCAGATTTACGGGCCGGCGTCGCCGGTCGCAGCGTGCAGAGATCGACACTGATGTACTATGCCGCTGCGACGTTGTTTTATAAAGGCGTGCATTTTGTTGTCACCCATCCGTGCCGGCCGGCGTGGGCCACTCGCCCGCGCCGTCGCACCGAGTATTGTTCACCGGCGAGTCACGCCCACTCAATATAGCGACGCACGCGTTGGAACTGCTTGAACACGCGTCGTCATTCGCATTCCCGGGCCGAGTCTCGCCTTCTGCTGCACGCCGCAGTTCGTGTTGATCTCGATCATGTCATGTCACGCAGCCTGCGCCGGCCGCAATCGCTGCCAGCGCACCAGGCGTTTCCAGCAGATCTCCGCCAGCTTCCGCGCCGCCGCTACGCGGGCGATCTTCGTGCCCGACCGCCGGCGGATGCGCTGATAGAAGTTCGCCAGACGAGTATCGGCGCTGACCAGTTTCATCGACGCCTCGACCAGCACCCAGCGCAGCCATGAAGAACCCTGCTTCGAGACGTGACCAGTGCGTGTGTGTTCGCCGGACTGGAAGACCCGCGTGGTCAGCCCGGTGTACGCAGCGGCCTGCTTGGCCCGTCGGAACCGGGTCACGTCGCCGAACTCGCCGATGATCAGCAGCGCCGTGAACAGGCCGATGCCCTTGAGTTCAAGAAGCGTCTCACACTGGGGATAGGACGGCTGCAGCGCTTTAAGCTTCTCATCGACTGCGTCGCACTGCTCGCTGGTCCACCGCAACCGTTCCAGCGCGTGATCCCGCCCCTGGTTGCCGACCGCGCCGAAATCCTGTCGACTGAACCAGTAGAGACCGCGCGGCCCGAACGGATACTTGTAAGGCGGGTTGATGTTCTCCCGCGCCAGGATCTGGCGGAGATGCAAGTTCGCCTGAGCGACCTGGCGCGACAGCGTCGTCCGGTACCGCGTCAGGTCGCGCAGGAGCTGGTACTCCTCCGATGGGATGTACGCGAGCGGGATCTGGTTCAATCGAAGCAGGTTGGCCAGCAACTGGGCGTCCAGGCGATCGGTCTTGCTTCGCCGCGCGACCATGGCGTACAGCCGCAGCGGATGCGCCAGCAGTACGGTGCCCAGTGGGGATAGGAGTTTGTACAACCAGCGATACGTGCCGGTCGCTTCGACCACCGCCCGGAACGGCTGCAGTTCCTGGAACGCTGCGACAATCTCCACCGTGTCCGAGCAGTCCAAGCGCCGCGGCGGCGTCACCTCGCCGCTGTCGTGAACCGCCGCGAGCACAATGCTCTGCCGATGCAGATCAATGCCGATGTGCCACATGTGGACCTCCTGTAGAAAAAAGTCATCGCGACAATCGCGATCGATGATTCTACTAAACAGGCCACGCGAACGAGGCGGTTATGGTACTCATTATAGATGATGGAGAACTTATCTCCTGGCCGGCCAAGTTGACCGGTCACTCTTAGTTGTCGGCTCCGCGTTCATTCGCGGAGCCACTTCTGCTTCTGAACCCAATTTTATGAAGGAGGCATCGTGCCCACCGACCAAGTCGTTGGCGCAAGGGACGTCCTGCGCGCCATCCAACAGCTCCGCCGCCAGGGACTGGTCCGGGCGATCTCGGAGTTGGAAGCCGTCGAACCCGATCTCTGCGAGCACCTGCTGGAAGAGATCACGGCGCTGCACGCCGAGTTCTCACGAATCAGTTCCACCCACAAGCAGGTGCGGAAGCTAGACCGCCGAGTCCAGTCCCTGTGCGTCGTACTCGTACAGGCGCTCCGCAGCGGCTACCAGCAATTAATCAGCGGCGACACTGAGTCCGAACCGCCCGACGTCGATCCGCCACCGCCCGACGAACTTCAACCGAAAGGAGATGCTTGAGACCTCTGCCCGAGCCCCCCAGCGATCAGCACATCGGCCTGGTCCGACGGCACCAAGGCTTGTGGATCACGTCGCCCGCCATATGGCGTGCCTTTGCCGACTTCCCCATGCCGTCGCTGCCGATGGCACTGGTCTCGCGGATTCACTGTGTCGCTGATCAGTTCTGGAAAGTTCACGGCCGCTGCGTGGCGTTCACGCTCATGCTCGATCCGGCAGCGCTGATCTGGTCGGCGGTTCCACCCATGCAACACTGCGGTCCGACCCGAGCGATCTGGGATCTGCGTCGCCACGATTACTTGGAACTGCGACCTCACGTGTTTGCCGGCTCCTTCCAGACCGCCCACATCGACGGTGTGTTCGCCGCCGCCGAACTCGTCCCGCCGGAAGACGGCCTGCACCTGATCTTCGCCCGCCAACCGGACCCCAAACGCGGCCTCTTCTTTCTCCGCATCGAGGGCGAAGCCGCACTGGCCAACCCTTCGGAGTTGCTGGTGGATGACTACGACCACTGGGTGCTGCAGTACCACAACCGGTTTCAACTCTGACCGGGTCACACTTTTTCACTTTTTCAATTGGAAATTGCCTATGTCTACTACTTTTCACGTTTCCCCGTCTGCGCCCAAGGAGCACGCCCAGCTTTCCCACGGCGAGCAAGGCGTTCTGCTCCATGCGCCGGCGGCGTTCGGTGTTCCGCCCTCGCCACTGGCCACGTCTCCCAAGACCCTCAGTAGCAATAAGGCGTCGCCCTCTTCACGGGACGAAGCACGCCGACGTCTTGCAGAGCGAATTGCTCTGCTATTGGCAAGACATTGGCACCGTCATAGATCCTCCGCGCCGTCGCCGGCATCATCACTTCAGCCCGCCAAAGCCAGCCGCCTCCCTAATCGCTCGGACGCAACGCGCTGACGATTTCGCTTCCTAGCGGTCTCCCTGACCCCGGCGAGCGGTGCCGAATAGCGTCACGTCGTGCTGGTCAATTTGGCTGGCCTTACTTCACCATAGGAGACCCGATGTATACATTTCGCTCATTGATCGTGCTTACATTCCTGCTGCTCGGCGCGCGAAGCGCGGCGGCAGCGGTGCCGCTTCCGATCGACCATCCGATCCACGTCAACAGTGACGCAGCGACCAGCGTTTCGCGTGAGATGCCGGCGGATCCCACTACACCGGAGAACCAAGACATTGTCCTGCCGCCTGGTGATCGGCGGCTTCGCATCAATCGCGGTCGGCGACGCAAGCGGGGTGCCATTTACGCCCGATTCAGCACCGATTTTCAGGCTTCGATCAAAGACCAAGTCCGCGCTTGTCAGGAATGGGCCGATGCGAACGATGTTGAAATTGATCCGACGATGATTTTTATCGATGAAGGGGTAAGCGGGAAGAAGTCCCGGCGCGCAGGCTTGAATAAACTCAAAGCCGCATTGGACGAAGGTCGGATCGATGTTCTAGTCGCATTCACCACGAACCGACTGCACCGGAATAGTTACAAGGCACGCCAGTTCATAGAAGAGGACGTACTCGAAAACAACGCTCGGTGTGTTTGCATTCGTTCAGGTGTCGATACCATCGACGGGAAAAAATGGCGGCTCCTTCATGGCGTGAACGCCCTGGTCGATGAAACCGTCATCGCAGGGACCGCTGATCAGGTGCGTGAAGCCCATGTCGGCTTATTGCTTGCCGGCAAGGTTTTCGGGACGGTCACCTACGGTTACGCCGGTGAGGTGATCCCCGGCGCCTTCACCAAGCTCCTGCGCCCGCAGCGCCGGCTGATTGTTGACCCGATCAACAGCGTGTGGGTGAAAACGATTTTCGTATGGTACGTGAACGACGAACTGTCGATCGCGACGATCGTCATCAAGTTGCGTGAGTCGAACGCCCCCGTTCCAAACCTCTGCCGAGATGGTTGGACGGCTCTAGCCGTCCGTCGTTTGCTGTCGAATCAACGCTATATCGGCATCTGGTCGTATGGCGCAACGAAAACCAGGTGGCTAAGTAAAAAGGACTACGGCCTCCAGGAGCGTCAGAAAGAGCCGATGAAGAGCCAGGCGTTCCCTGACCGGCGCATCATTGACGATGTCCTGTTCGCCCGAGCTCAGGAGCGCCTCGCGGGTCGTAATACCTGTAGCGGGCGCAAACCTTCCAACGGCGTTGCCCGGCCTCGCATTCTCAATGGAATCTTCTGGTGCACCGCTCATCAACGTTTTCTCTACTATAGCAATGGGTTCTTTTGCCCGGAGTGCCGCCGTTCGAGTACGCCGGCGCTGTTTTCGAAGCTATCCGCAGATCTCGCATTGACGCTGATCTGCCAGCGGCTAGCGGACGCTGTCCAGGCCGATGGCGAACTGCCGACGACTATCGCCGCACTATTTCGTTCGGCGGCTGAAGCGCAGGGACGCCCGGACATGTCCCAGCTTCCAGCTCTTGAAAGACGGGAAGAGCAACTGGCGAAAAACATCGCAGCGATCCTTCGCAACCTGGGCGACAGTGAGGATGATGCGGCCCAGAGTGAGTCGTTGCTCGCCGAGCGGCGTGGTGAACGTGTCTCGGTTCAACGCCAGATCGCCGAATTGAAGCAACTCGCCGACCGGCCGATTAAGGTGCCGACCGAGGATGAAGCGCGGGAAATGGTTTCGCAGATGTACACCGCCCTTCTTGCCGCGGCGACCGGCAACGATCCCACAGACGCGCTGCTGTTGCGTCAGATCATCCTCGATCTGACCGGCGGCAAGATCGAATGCGTGCAGGCTGGCGAAGCTAAGATGAAGGCCGGGTGGATTCGCGGCCAGTTCAAACTTCACTTACTGACGCCGTTCACCAAGGGCGTGACGGTCACCAGTGAATCTCCGGAGCCCGATCCAGCGCAGGTGGTGATTGATTTCAAGGAGCCGCCTGCGCTCACTGAACGCGCCGAATTGGTCAAGTCGATGGTCGACCAAGGTCTGATGATGGCCGAAATCGCTATCAAGCTCGGCTTGCAACGCAACCAAATTACGGTCGCGCTCCATCATTGGTACGAGTCTCGCGGCCTTACGGCACCTGACGGCCGTGCCCGACGCTCGACGCTGACCAAGAAGCACCTGACGCCGCCCTTGTATCAGACTATCGCGCCGAAGGTGATGGAGCTCGTGAAGACCGGCAAGCTGTTGTACACCATCGCTTCGGAACTGAATGTCGATCGCAACACGATCACGCAGGCGATCGATTGGTGGCATACTTCGCAGGGCCTGCCGGCGCCGGACGGCCGTGGGCGTCGCAAGACGCTCGATCACAAGAGCAAGCCCTATCGTCCACGCCGGCGGCGCGGCGAAGACGGCGAGCCGCCACGCGATGATCTGAACGCCGCCTAAGCCGACAGGCGAGCTTTGCCGATGTACGGGGCCGATTCTCGTCGGGAGAAACGGCCCCGTTTTGCACGCCAGCACGAAGATTCAGCCGAGGGAGTTCGCTTCCAAGCGGACTCCCTCCCTGTCTTGGCCAGCCTTCTTAGTCTTCTGTCGTCCGCATGGTGCGGAACGACACGATGAACGCAGCACAACTTTCAAATCCCCCGCCCTCGACGCAGGCCCTCACTTTGTGCTTCCCGGCCGCGGTCGTTCTTCCCGGAGTTCCGCCGCAGCCGTGCCCGGAACTTCTAACGGAGGACGAGGCCGTCCGCTACCTCCGCTTGGACCTGATCGACGTTGAAGATCCGGCCGGCACGCTCGGTTACTACCGCCGTCGTGGCCTGCTGCGCGCCACCCAAGTCGGCAAGTGTATCCGTTACCGGCGCATCGAACTCGAGCGCCTGCTCGACCGCCTTACTGAAGACAACCCCCGCTGAAACAAGAACACCGAGGACACATGATCCCATGAATTACCGTTCGACCGTAACCTTGGCTTCCAACGGCCGCTACTGGCAGGCGTTTTACTACGACGACCTGGGCCGGCGGCGCGCCAAGAGTTTGGGTGCCAAGGCGAAGATGTCACGACGCCAGGCGAAAATCCTGTGCGATCGCTTCGCAGCTGAACTTCAAATCTCGCCCAGCAAGGCGGCCGGCCAACCGGCGCCGCGCCTTGGACATTACCTAAAGGAGTACCTCGCAAGCCGGACCGACATTAAGTCGTCCTCTCGATATCAACTCGACCTCGCCGGAAGATACCTCACGCAATTCTTTGGTGAGGAGATCCGCATTGACCGCATTACGCGCGCCGCCGCTAGCGCGTGGCGAGCCGCCTTGTCACGGAGCGAACTGAAAGGAGCACGCAAGAACCATCAATACAATGCACTGAGTGAAACCAGCGTTTGCCGCCGAAGCGGCGACGTGAAAGTCATCTTCAACCATGCCGTCCGCGATGACCTAATCCCGTTCAATCCGTTTGATCGACTCAGGTCGCGACCACCCGATCCGGACAAAGACTGGTACTACCTGAGCTTAGAGAACCTCGAGAAATTACTCGAAGCATGCCCGACCACGGGCTGGAAAACCCTCGTGGCGCTGTGCCGACTCGGAGGCTTGCGCCGCGGCGAAGCGGTCCGTCTGACCTGGGCAGGTGTCGACTGGGACCGTCGCCGACTAACGGTGCTGGCAAGCAAGACCGGTCGCCGGCGCGTCTTGCCAATCGAGCCGCGACTGTACGAGTTGCTCCTGTCCGCCTTCGAACAGGCTCCCGACGGGCAAAAGCAAGTTTGTGACGTCAACACCCATTGCCTCTGGCGGAATTTCACCGTTATCCGCAAAAAAGCGGGCCTGCCCGACTGGGAGGACGCATTCCAGGTGATGCGCCGCAATTGCGAAACGGACTGGGCCCAGCGCTATCCACAATACGCGGTCAGCACCTGGATCGGTCACGACATTACGGTCTCGGCACGTCACTACTTGCAGGTGCCCGAAGAGCTGTACGAAAAAGTCGTTGCCGGCATCTAGAAGCGGATGTTCCGCTTCTTCGGTCAACGACTTATCGAACATCAAATCCTGAACATTTCGGGAAGGAGCGACATTTATGACCACGCCTCGTCTAACGGACCAATCGATTTCTGATCGATCCGCATTATACGTACGATCGAGCACCATGACGCCGGAGGCTGAACACGATCAGCTCCGCGATCTCCATGCTTTCCTGGAACAGCATGGCGCGAAAACTTCAACGGCTATTTTCATTGACCGCGGAATCAATGGCATGAGCCGCGAAACCGGCTTCGCGCAGATCCTCGAGCATCTGCGCCGCGGGGAAATCCATTTCAATACGCTCCTCATCCAGTCGAAATGCCGGCTCACGCACGATCGCAAACAGTTTGATCACCGGCGCGCCCAGCTGAACGCGCTGAATGTACGAGTCGTCATTGTCGACGAGTTTGGCTGATCTGGGCGAAAACCTTCACACGCGAAACTTTGGAAAAGTGATCGAATACTCGCTTCCGCAACTCGCAGAAGCGAATTCACAAGCGACTACACACCAACCCAACGAGAAAGGAGGTGCCCTACTCTTCAACCGCTACGTTCTGTGTCTCGTACAGTTCAGTTCCACAGCTCACAATGTGAGGAATCGCGTTATGAAAATCTTCTACATCAACAACACCGGTAGCGGCTTCGCCGATCAGATCGAAGTCGCCGACGGCAGCACGCTGGGCCAGGTCTTCGCCGCGAAGATGCCCGGCTCAATCCCGTCCGACTTCCTGATCCGCGTCAACCGCCAGCCGGCCGCCGCCGATGAATTGCTCACGGAAGGCTGCCGCGTGTCGATCACGCCCGTGAAGATCGAGGGGGCGATCGCCGCCTAAGCGGTCGCCGTTCAACTCATTCCACTAAAGCCCGCCGGATCTGTCCGGCGGGCTTTGTTGTTTTTGTTTTTAAGGAGGTTTTATGAAGCGCAATGCCCCGCTGCTGAGGACTGCCCTTCAGCTTCAGCATCGCCTCGCCCAGCGGAACGCCGGACCGCAACGCGAACGACAGCGGCTCTGGTCCGAAGTACAGGAACACGCCCACGTTGTCCTGCAACGGCTGCTGTTGACCCGCCGTGCGCACAGCAAGCAGTGGTTTGCCGCCGCAAGGATCACTGAGATCAGCACGCTCGATGCCCTTCAACAGCTACGGCACGTTGTCTCGAATGCCATGCCGCAGCTGGAGATCCGCACGGCACCACGCGCTGTGTCCCTCGGTGACCTCTATCAGGATCTAGAACAGCTGGATATCGAATTCGGTGCCACCACGCTGGAACCCAAGAACCGCCTGATCACGGCGACGACCGATCCGATCGAGCTGGAAGACATCGACTTGGGCTCGTTCCGAATCGAGCTGCATCTGGACCGACTGGTTCACCGGGCCGACTCGTCTGCGTTCGACATCGTCGCGCTGCAGCCCAATCCGCCTGACTGCAGCGATGACGTCACCCACCCCCACGTCCGTGATCGCCAGCTTTGTGCCGGCGACGCCACATACGCCATTTCCCAGGGGTTGTCCCAGGGCCGGATCACCGATGCCTTCCTTGCCGTTCGCGCCGTGCTGGAAACCTACAACAGCGGTTCGCCGTATGTCGCCCTTTCCGACTGGCACGGCCGCCCGTGCGGAGACTGCGGATGCTCGATGAGTGACGACGAGAGTTACACCTGCGAGCAGTGTGATCAATCGTGCTGTGAAGAGTGCATCGGCCGGTGCGACGTCTGCGACAGTTCCTTCTGCCGCAGCTGCCTTGAGGAAGACATCGAATCTGGCCGAATGTGTTGCCGGTCCTGCCGGCACCGCTGTGACGCCTGCCAACGGGTCGTCGCCACCGACAGTCTCATTGAAGAAACCGGGCTCTGTCCGGAATGTCACGAAGAACGAATCAACCAACAAGAACAGGAGAATGACCATGAATCCAACACCAACGCCGAGCAGCCTGATTCAGGCAGCCCGGCCCAGTCCGCTTTGCCCCCGCCCACCGCGGGCGCGGCGTGAGCCCAAAGCAACCGCGTTAACCTTCGCGCCGCTGGCGTGGTTGAAGCTGCGGCTGTTCCTTCATACCGACGAAGTCGAAGTCGGCTTCTTCGGCATCAGCGCCGCCAACGACCTGCTGTACGTCGAGGACCTAGCCGTGCTGAAGCAGACCGTCACGCAGGTGACGGTGGCGTTCGACGATGTGGCCGTTGCCGAACACTTTGACCGGTGTGCCGACGCAGGCATCAGCCCAGCCCGTTGCGGGCGGATCTGGGTGCACACCCACCCCGGCAGTTCGACGACCCCCAGCTTCACCGATGAAGCGACGTTCGAGCGCGTGTTCGGCCATTGCGATTGGGCGGTAATGGCGATTGTCGCACGCAACGGCACCCGGTATGCCCGTCTGGCGTTCAATGCCGGACCGGGCGGCAGTGCGATCATCCCAGTCCACGTCGACTGGGAACGGCTGCCGAAGGATCTACTGAAGGCCGAAGGTTCTATCGGCGAGATGATTGCCGGGTGGATGGACGAGTACGGCGAGAACATCCTGCCGGAGGTGTCGCCTCTGCAACTCTTTGAGTCAGGCGCCGGAACCGCGGCTTCATCCCCGCGCTTTCACGACCTGATGGATGAACTCGACGACCTGTACGACCAGCGAATGCTTGAAGAAGACCAACTAAGCCACTTCGAGCGGGAATGGGAGGTGCAGCCATGATGACGACCTCCTCATTGGCCGATCGCGACGTCCGGCAGCATGACTTGGTTCCGGCGGGCAAGCTGGCCGAGTGCCATGGCCTGATCATCGGGGTTGGCGCTATTGGCCGGCAGGTTGCATTGCAACTGGCGTCGATGGGCATCAAGCGGCTCACGCTCGTCGATCACGACACCGTCGACGTTGTGAACTTGGCACCGCAGGGATACACGCCACGAGATCTGAACCAGCCCAAGGTCGAGGCGACGGCCCGCTGGTGTCAGAAGCTGCACCCGGAGATGACAATCCAGACCGTGGCCGAGCGGTTCAGGCGTTCCTCGGCGAGGGATTTAGGATCAGAGGGACGCCTGATCGCCTTCTGCTGCGTAGATTCGATCACCGCACGCAAGCTGGTTTGGGACGGACTGAAGGATCTGGCCATGTTCTGGGCTGATGCCCGGATGAGCGGTGAGGTCATCCGTATTCTGTCCAGCCCACGTCCTTCTCTTGAATCGCACTACCCTACGACACTCTTCGGCCAGGACGAGGCATTTACCGGCGCGTGTACCGCCAAGAGCACGATCTACACGGCGTCGATCGCCGCGGGATTCATGCTCAGCCAGTTCACGCGCTGGCTGCGTGATCTTCCGGTGGATCGCGACGTTGGGCTGAACCTGTTGTCGTCGGAACTAAACGTTACCTGACGTATTACCCATTCGTCTAAATCCTGCGGCGGGCCGAGAACCCAACTCCTCGGCCCGCCGCTTATTTTTGGAGGTTTCCATGTTGAATAACGCCTCATCTCACAACCAATCTCGTGTACTTCGTCTTGGGCAATTGGTCGCCACACCCGGCGCCATCATGGCCATGACCGCCGCAGGCAACGATCCGGCGGAATTCATCTCACGTCACCGAAACGGCGACTGGGGTGACGTGCCGGCTGAAGATTGGCAGGCCAACAACGATGCACTGCTGACGGCAAACCGAGTGCTCTCCGCCTACTTGTTGAAAGACGGCACTCGCGTCTGGGTCATCACCGAAGCGGACCGGTCCGCAACCACGATTTTATTGCCTGATGAATATTGAATCGTCACTCCCGCAATCCACATTTCACTTGAGGTGCAAATGGCACGCGCCATTTTTGTCGTTTTCATCGTTTACCTTTTACTCACGATCATCGGCTGCTTGGACGAATGGCACTTCACTCAGTGACGTTCACCCCACTACGCCCATTTTTGCACACCTGATTTTCGAGGTCGAACCGATCGAATTTATTCGAACGATCGCGAACCCTTAACGTTTCTGACAGGAGCACCTATGAAGCACACGAACGAACCACGCGTCAACTCTTCTGCATTGGAACCCATCCGTTTGCGGCACGAACAGAATTCGATCGTCGTCGAAGCAGATGTGGTGGCGGGCACCGAGGAATTCGCCATGCCACCGCTGAGTAAGTCGCTGGCAGACTGGCTCGCGCTGGGAACGAATTTATACCTTCAGCGGCGTCGCCGTTGTGTCGCCGTGTTATTGGTTTTCAACCTGACGACTCGGCTCTGGGGGTACGGCGTTCCCCGTCAACAGGCCGGTCGTGATGCCGCATGCTGGCGAATGCTAAAAAGTGATTTCCCTGGCATGAGCCCGGCGGTCCGCGTCGCGGGAAGTCTTCAGATACGCGTTCTGTCACCCGGCGAAGAACCGCACGACGTAGTGCCGCCATTCGACGGGTTGCACTTGGTTCAGGTTCCGCAGCAGCTGCAACAAACCATCTGGACATTCGTGCGCATCGATCAACAGGTCAATCACGTTCCTGCCGCTGATGTCATGCATGACGATTTAGAAGGACTGGTAAGCGAGTTTGAGTCTCGTAGTCAAATCGTTTGATCGTCACCATACCCACGAACGATGGCCGGCAGGTCTGTACCGGACTGCCGCCATCGTTCTGTTGCAATCGCTTCCGCATTTCCGAACTACACCAACCACTCTCCCGAGGTTTTATTGTTCATGATGTTTCTCAAAATCATTGTTAAATCGTGTCTCTACTGTCTCATGGTAATTTTAGGATTTCTGCTCGGACGGGCTACGACAGGATCGAAACCGCCCGATACGCCGGATCGCATGTTTCACGCGGGCCCGACAATTGAGCGGTTCGCCGACCTTTCCGAACTTCTTGTTGTAAAGCTCGACGTATCCGACATCGTCACCACCTCAATTGAGGGACGAACTGGTGGCGTACAGATCATATTGTTGGTCAAAGGCGATGTTTCCTTGGGGGTCGATCTGGCCGGCGCACACTTGAATGACGTTGATCGGATCAATCGCGTTGCCGTTCTGAAATTACCGCCCCCAAGTCCGTCTCGCCCGCGCTTAGACCATACTCGAACCCGCATCTTTCTGATTGAAAAGGAAGGACTTTGGCAATTCTGGCCCGGCACGAAACCGTATACGTTGGTGACTGATCGTGCGATGGCCGAGGCCCAAGACCTTGTCAAGGCGACTGGCGCCACCGCCGAAGCCGATCGACGTGCCAGATCTCACGCTGAGGCCGTACTGCAATTATTCTTTAAGTCGCTCGATTGGAAAGTCCGGATTGATTGGTCTGACCGGAGCCCCGCATAATCGAACGATATCTTTTGTAGCGGTCCAACCGAATGAATAGCGGACTGCCCACATGCTTCTTGCCCGGCAACTTGGACTATCGAGCGCCGTGCATTCAGAGGTTGCTAGCTAGCGCAACGCGTTGCCAGCATTATCAGCTGCTGCCCGTGTGAACATTCGACCGTTTGCCGAGTGGCGCGCGTCGGATGCTCGCCACGGGCGGCGCATTATTCAGACGATCCACGGAAATGGATGAATGAATCCGTTTTTTTAACACCTAGGTGACTGGACGAGCTTCAACATGAGCCACCGCGCCGGCGATTGCCGGCGCGGTGTGTTGATGCGTAAATGGGCCATGTTTTTGAACGGATGTCCAAGAACCACATTCTCCCACCGGAGCTAACGGCGCGAGCAAGTCCAAGACGCGAATGACCCGCGCTGCCTTCGTAGCGTTACGAAAAATCGGGCCAAGAGTTGATCCCATTCCATTGGGCACTTTGAAATGACTGCGTGTTGTCGTACATTTCGAACAGGCCATTGCCATGAATTTGCTTGATGATCTTAGTGACGCCCCCATATCCACGGTCCGTGATGTTCTTCACAACAAATCACCCGGATTCCGCCAAATTACGGAGATGATTGAATACGAATTTTTTCGACGGGGTAGCCGACCGGAACTGCCACCGTTGATTGAGTTTTCACCGGCGGTTCCGGCGCATCAAATACAAAAGGCAATGGACGATCGGAAAATCAATTTATATCGACTCTCACTTCAGCCCATACCGATCGACTTCACGGCTATTCCAAGAGAGCTCAGTGCCATACCCGCATGGACGGCCTTTGTAAAAAGAGCTGAGGTCACGGCACGTGAAGTTGGCTTCGCTAACGAAGTCGCAGCGGGAATTGCTGGCGCTATCCAAGAGTTAGCGGACAATGTCGTCCGACACAGTGAGGTGCCCGATTCAGGGATGGCCGGGTTTGCAAATTCAAATGGAACGTTTGAGTACATTATCGCTGATGCTGGAGTTGGCATGCTTCAAAGCCTCAGGAACGCACCAGAATTTGCATCGTTACGAGATGACCTTGAGGCATTGCCACTCGCAATTACACCTGGCGTGTCTCGATTTGGCAGAGGCAGCGGATTCGGCTACGGGTTCCGTGCAGTATTTCTACCGCTTCGAGCGGCGGTCGGGAAAATTCGCCTGCGATCAGGCTCAGCTGTCCTGAGCGTGGAAGGCAGCAGTATTCGGCCCGATCTGGCACGCTGTTCGCAGAGACCCCATCATCAAGGGGTGGTAGTATCGGTAACGATTAGCCCCTAAGTGTAGAAAATGCTTGACATTTGGCATGCCGACCCTATGATTCATATGTACATATGAAGATCGTAGTAAAACTGCCGGTATCGAAGTATTCGCCCACGACAGAGTTGGCTGGGGCTATTGCTGGAAGCGCATGGTTTCTGAAAGCGCGCGAAGAAATCGATGCCGTTGATTCTGGCTTCTGCGTCGTTGATTTTGACGGAATCCGGCTTGCAACTGTTAGTTGGTTGCGCGAAGGATTGATCGCCTTACAAAAATACACTGTCGCGATGCGGCCACAGATTGTTCTCGCGGTCACTCATCTTGAACCGGTCGTTCGCGAAGAATTGGAAGTCGCATTGCAAGCGACGTCCAACGTCATGCTGTCCGTCGAGGATGCCGTGAACGACGACATTCGTGCCGTGAGCGTACTAGGACGACTCGATCCAGCACTGGATGAAACGCTTCAAGTTGTCCGTGACAAAGCCGAATTTGATGCTTCTTTCGTTTCTGAGAATCTGAAATCCGTAGGCCTTTCAGCCGCGAATAACCGCCTCGCCGCACTCGAAGCCAGAGGATTGCTGAAATCGGAGCGAAGAGGTCGGAGCAGATTTTATAGACCGCTCGTGGAGTTAATGACCTATGGGAACTGAAACCATTGAAAAAGCGACGGACAGCTTCACTAGAAAGCAACGACGTTGCTTAGACCAACTAGAAGAAGCAACGCTATTTACAGGAATTCCACGACTTGAAATTGCAGTCATGGCGGCGCCGGTGCCAGGGCAAGAGTTTTTGCTCAACGAGTTTTGCCGACTGTCATTACTTGACGAAAAAATAGTTGTGATTCGTGATATCACAATTATCGGAGTTGTCATCAATGCACCTAAAAGCGTCATCGACATGATGCTCGGTCCTTGCCCAAGCGTTTCTGGGCGGATCGCCGGAGTCTCCGTGCTCACGGGCAAGGCCGAAGTGTTGTTGGAGTAACTATGGCTGAATCTACTTCTACACAGATTACGATCCGTGGCAAGCGCGTTCTTCCTGAGTTCTGGCATAGGTCAGGCGAAGAAATCCAGCTTGGGTGCAGCAGATGTCCCGAACTGAAATACTGCGGCGGGCTTAGCGTGCGAGCCCCAATTTTCGATTGCATGAGCTTGTGCTGCGGCAGTCCGAAGACTTGCACAAAATTTGTCTGCCCCAAGCAAAGACGATATAGCACTCTGGTGAACGAGGCCGGCGGTTTTAACCTTTCGCCATACCTTCAACGCGTCGCTCCAATGCGACAACTTCCGCGATATGTTCCGTGTCTATTGGACGGCGGAACGCTCGTCGGCCCAGTATCCCTGCCGACCGTCGCTATTTCCCTCTACTCGATCATCGACTACCGCACCGGGATTGCCAAGTATGACAGTCGGGAGCAGTTACTTTCACACTTCAAGATTCGTCCCGACGCGAAATTGGTTATTGCAGCCACCGGCGAGGACCGAAAAGTTGAGAATTTCTGGCATATCTTCCGTTCTAAAAAAACCGCTGCGTCCCTGATGAAACTCCGGCCGGCTTTGATCGCCACGCCAAACTTCTCCATGCATGGCAAGACCGTTCGGCACGATAACTTGCTGAGCATGTCTCGTATCGTCCACACTTTCGAGACATTTGCTGCAGCCGGTTTACCGGTCGCAATTCACGTTAATGGTCGCACGGACTTCGATTTCAAACGGTGGACAGATTATCTCGCCTCATCGCCTGAAATTTACGCCGTAGCGTACGAATTCGGGACAATTGGCCGATCATCGAGGCGTCGAGCATGGCACGCAGACCGCTTAATCGAACTGGCAAGAAACGTCAGCCGACCGCTTACTTTGTTGGTTCGGGGTGGAAAAAATCATCTGTCAAGATTCGCCACCGCGTTCTCGAAGGTGATCGTGCTCGACACGAACGCCTGCATGAAAGCCAAATTCAGACAGAGCGCTTCTAGATCGGGCGCCAAGCTTACCTGGCACACCGGCGGTACACAGGCCGACGAACCGGTTGATGAGTTGCTGGCCCACAATGTCCGAGTATCGCATCGGCACACGGCGGCCATCCTTCGCCTGCGTGTTCGATCAAATGCCCAAGGTGCAATCAACAGTTAGCAGACATGTTTTGCGTGATTAGCGATTGCAGGAATCACAATTTTCTCGTTGGACGACGCAGGTTCTGGGGCACGACACTCAAACTTCTCTGGCCAGGGCGTTGGCACGGTCTCGGATCGACACCGCTCATGTGCTTCATCGTCGATTGCACAATGCGTCGCGATCGGCGGTAAGGGCACTCATGATCACACAGCCGTATGTTGATATTGAACAGATTCGACGAGGGACACAGGCCGTCGAGTAAGGCAGGTGAACGGCCAGAGGATCTGCCGGCTGTGCCATCATCATCAGCTTCCGCCCGTACGATCATTCGACTGCTTACCACCTGACGAGCGTCGGATGCTCGCCGCCGTTGGAGAATTTGGTTGACGCGTTCAGAGGTACTTATTGAGCGAGTCGACGCGCGATTGAGAAATCACTGGACGGGCGAGGATCAACCGCAGTCAACTTGAAATTCGTCCCAACTGCCACAAAAACTGCCACAAACTGGCCATTCGCAAGAAA